>Ga0098069_100012_pt1 | contig 190036 bp, 174 predicted proteins | sample 27_taG_FD_92584 | JGI IMG/M metagenome (GOLD analysis project Ga0098069, IMG submission 92584) | Marine viral communities from Cariaco Basin, Caribbean Sea - 27_WHOI_OMZ | ecosystem: Environmental > Aquatic > Marine > Oceanic | place: Caribbean Sea: Cariaco Basin | collected 2014-11-09
GCAGCCTTCGGCTGTGCCAAACGGCAATCCTGCCGTTTGGTCGAACCCTTAGGGTTTTCATCAAGTCCGCACTCTCCACCAGACACAAAAAAACCGCCTAGCGGCGGTTCTCTTGTATCTGGCGGAGAGAGAGGGATTCGAACCCTCGATACGCTATTAACGTATACACACTTTCCAGGCGTGCTCCTTCAACCACTCGGACACCTCTCCTGAAGGTGGCGGTATGATAGGGAAAAGCCCTCGGTAAATCAACTGCGTTATTCGTTATTCGTCCGTTCGCTACGCTCACTGTTTGTATGCGCTTCGCGCTGTTCGGGGAAAACAACTACACGAACAGTGAAACGGACGAACAGCGAAGCGCACGAATAACGAACAGCAAAGCGCACGAATAACGACTTAAGTCGAATGGGAAAAAAGCTCAGACGCGCTACATTATTGCCATAAGCAGTTACAAGGAACGAAATTATGAGCTACCCACGAGAATATGAGTCATCGCTACAACGCACTGAAGCTTTTTGGCTGAAGCAGGCCGGCAATTTGCATTGGTTTAAGGAACCTAGTCAAGCGTGCACGCTGAAACCAAATGGTATGGCCGACTGGTTTGCGAACGGCGAGTTGAATATGTCGTTTATGGCGCTTGATTATCATGTGGACAATGGCCGTGGTGACCAGTTGGCGCTAATTTATGACTCGCCGGTAACGGGTAGTAAGGCAAGTTATACCTACCGGGAGTTGCGTGATGCGGTGGCCACTTTTGCGGGGTTGTTGAAGAAACAGCACGTGAAAAAAGGCGATCGGGTGGTGATTTATATGCCGATGATTCCGCAGGCGGCAATTGCCATGTTGGCTTGTGCACGTTTGGGGGCGGTGCATTCGGTGGTGTTTGGCGGTTTTGCGCCGCATGAGCTGGCGGTTCGTATTGATGATGCGCAACCGAAAGTGATTATTACCGCGTCATGCGGGGTGGAAGTGAACCGGATATTGCCGTACAAACCTATGGTTGATAAGGCCATTGAGCTGGCGCAGCATAAGCCAGCGAATGTGATTGTATATCAACGCACGCAGTGTCAGGCCGAGCTGCAGCCGCCGCGTGACATTGATTGGCAGCAAGGTATTGAAGGTGTCACGCCGGCTGAGTGTGCGGTGATGCATGGTTCCGATCTGTTGTATGTGCTGTATACCTCGGGCACTACGGGCAAACCCAAAGGAGTAGTGCGTGATACCGGCGGCTATGCGGTTGCGCTGAAGTACTCTATGGACGTGGTTTACGGCATTAAGCAAGGCCAAGTGATGTTTACGGCGTCTGATGTTGGTTGGGTGGTTGGCCATTCGTATATTGTGTACGGGCCTTTGTTGGCTGGGGCGACCACGGTGTTGTACGAAGGCAAGCCAGTGCGAACTCCAGATGCTGGCGCGTTTTGGCGGGTTTGTGCTGAGTATGGGGTGAATGTGTTGTTTTCGGCACCAACGGCTTTTCGTGCGGTGAAAAAAGAAGACCCCGAAGGTAATTTCCTAGAGCAGTATGACTTGTCAAAGCTAGAGCGTATTTACATGGCGGGCGAGCGTTTAGATCCGCCAACTTATGAATGGACGACGGAAATTACCGGCAAGCCCGTTTACGATCATTGGTGGCAAACCGAATCGGGCTGGCCCATTTGTGCGAACCCTGTTGGCATTGCTGAGCACCCGATTAAACCAGGCTCAGCCACCTTGCCGTTGCCGGGGTATGACGTTCGAATTTTAGATTACAAAGGCGCTGAAGTGGCGACGGGTGAGCAAGGGGCCGTCGCTATTAAATTGCCGCTTCCGCCAGGTTGCTTAACCACAATTTGGGGCGACGATGCGCGTTTTGAGCAAGGTTATTTGAGCGAATTTAAAGGCTATTACAGCAGTGGTGACGGTGGCTACAAAGACGACGACGGCTATGTGTTTATTATGGGACGCACCGACGACGTTATTAACGTTGCTGGACACCGTTTGTCGACCGGTGAAATGGAAGAGATATTAGCCAAAGACTCTGCGGTAGCTGAATGCGCAGTGATTGGCGTGCAAGACAGTTTAAAAGGCCAGGTGCCTGTGGGGCTAGTTATTACTAAAGATGGCGTAACCATAGCCGATAATGAATTAAGTGATCGTCTGGTACAGTTGGTACGCGACGAAATTGGTGCGGTGGCCTGCTTGAAGCGAATTCTGGTTGTGCCACGGTTACCAAAAACGCGTTCGGGCAAAATACTGCGGCGCGTGTTGCGTCAACTTGCCGATGGTGAAGAAGTGGTGGTGCCATCAACCATTGATGACCCCACCTGCATTGACGAATTACGTGAACGTTTGAGCTAAACGCAAGGGTTATAGCTCATCGGCAGCATCGTTTTCTGGGCGTTTCTTAGAACGTTTAGCGGTGCTGCTTTTTTTTGCCTGTTGCACCATCGCAAGCTTGGCATCATCGTCCCAGCTCTTAATGTGCAAGTCGCGCTGCGGAAACGGAATTTCAATGCCATATTCTTCAAGCGAGGTGTGAATTTCCCACATAAACGCGGCTTTTACTGCGCTTGGGCGGTTTACCGCTTCAGGCTTCAACCAGACGACCAGTTCAAAGTTTAACGAATTATCGCCAAACTCAGTTAGCCACACTTGGGGTGGGCGAAAGCTGCCGTCATCAAGGGTGTGAGGTACGCGAGCAGCCGCCTCTAATACGGCTTTGCGAACCAGTTCTTTGTCGGTGCCATAAGCCACGCCAAATCCAACTTTTAAGCGGCGAATTGTGTCGCGCATGGTCCAGTTGGTCACGCGCCCAGCAACAAACTCTGAATTCGGCACAATGATGTCGATGTTGTCGTTGGTGGTAATTATGGTGCTGCGAATATTAATTTCTTTCACTTCGCCAGTAACACCCGACTCAAGCTCGACAAAGTCGCCAACTTTGAGGGTTTTCTCAAACAGCAGCATAATGCCGGCGGTAAAGTTACTGATGAGGTTTTGTAAGCCAAAACCAACACCGACACCTAAAGCACTGGCAAAAATTGCAAACTTAGTTAGGTCTATGCCAATAGAGGCCACGGCAATGAGGAAACCGATAACCATCACCACATAATGGGTAATGCGGGTGAGGGCATACACCGACGACTGTGCCATGGACTTGCGATAACCAGCAATGCGGCGTAAGCCGTTCTGCAGCAGTCGTGAGGCAATATAGGTGACGATTAAAATAACCATCACGCGGAATACCGAGCCGTAAGTAATGGCTGTTTCGCCGACTTTAAATAGCTCGGTTTCTAGCCAACCGAACAGTTGGCCCACTTCAGTTAAAAACTGCTCCATGCAGAATTATCCCATTTGTGCTTGTAGATAAAGCTGTAAGCCCAGTTTGTCGATCAGCTCAAGTTGTTGGCGCAACCAGTAGGCATGGTCTTCTTCGGTGTCGCGCAAAATGGTAATGAGCATATCGCGACTGACGTAGTCACCGGCGTTTTCACAGAATTTGATCACGCTGCGTAAGGTGCGCGCATTGCCATATTCAAGTTCCAGATCATTGGCCAACATGGTAGGCACATCGGCACCAATAGAGTGCGGTTCGCGGCCGTTCATGTTGGGCTTACCCCCAAGAAATAGAATGCGGCGAATAAGTAGGTCAGCGTGCCCGCGCTCGTCGTCTACTTCGTGATTAATGCGCTCATAGAGCTTATTTAAGCCCATGTCTTCGTAAATACGCGAGTGCGCAGTGTACTGGTCAATTGAGGTTAGCTCATAGGCGAGCAGCTTGTTTAATTGCTCAACCACAGCTTGATTATCTAAACTCATAACGGCTCCTTTAGGTACTGATTAGCTATCAAGCTTGGTTTGCAAGTAATTCGCAACACCAATGCTGTCGATAAGATCAAGTTGCGTTTCAAGCCAATCTAAATGCTCTTCTTGTTGTTCAAGAATTTCGGTGAGCTCGTCGCGGCTCACGTAGTCTTGGGCATCTTCACAAATTTTAATGGCCGCACGAATAGCGAGTACATCTTCGAGTTGTACTTTTTTATCAAGCTGCAGCATTTCATGGGGGTCTTCGCCGATGAATAACTTGCCGAGATCTTGCAGGTTCGGTAGGCCACCGAGAAATAAAATACGCTCAATAATGTCATCGGCGTGCTTCATTTCGTAAATAGATGCTTTGTAAATGGCGCTGTTGAGTTCGCCAAAACCCCAATTCTTGTACATGCGGGCATGCAAAAAATATTGGTTTATCGCGGTTAATTTGCGGGTAAGAACTCGGTTGAGCTCTTGCAGGACGTGGCTATCGCCTTTCATGTGTACTGCTCCTTACTGTTATGTTTGATAACAGCTTAAGCGTAGCACACCTCTATGGGCAAAAAAGTACTGGCAATAAAGTTTCTGATTTTAATCGTGCGTTGCGCTCGGCAACGGCGTCTTTGACGATGTCTTTTGCGCACTGGGTACAGCAGCCACACTGGCTTCCTACACCATATTGCTGGCGTAGTTCGCGCATGCTGCTTAAGCCATCGTCGACAGCGCGACGAATGGTTTTATCTGTAACACCTTTGCATAGACAGACGTACATGAGTGACTCCGTTTGAATGTACCACTAATGATAATACAAACGAGAATGATTCGCAAACAGAAAAGCGAAAGCGATATTAGCTATTAGATATCGGATATCCGCTAGATACCCGATACATCCGCTCTGATATCCGATATCTGATCGCTAATATCGCCCTTGTTTTTAAAGGCTAATGATGAGGAGGATGATGTGGAGGGCGGTGACGGTGAATGTTAGGCGACCGCGTAACTCCAGGTACCAGGCGTGTGTGCTGAGCTTGCGGCGTTCGTAGTTCAACCAGAACAGGTGCAGCAACGCGAGAATGCTAAGTGTGGCTATGGTGGTGTCACAGGTTAGTGGTAGGTTGTGAAATACCAGCGTGGCGATGGCCGCAATGGAGGGAACCATGCTCCAGTGAAGTGCGCGGCTGTGGTTGGTGTCGTCTGAGCGCATAACCAGCCCCCAATGAATACCACCGAGAAAACTAAAGATAATTGCGCTGTAAAGAATAAAAATCTCAATGGCAAGCGGCGCCCAAAGGTCGAGTAGCGCCGCTACAGTAAGCCCAATAAACGGCAGCAAGCCGAGAAAGCCGAGTCGTTGCGCCGTGTATTGAGTGTTTAAATTCATGCCATAAATCCTGTTTGAATAAGGTAAAGGGTGTAGCCAATATAACAGGCCACAAAAATACCGCCATGAATACGATTAATGCGGTTTGGTCGCTTGTTAGGGCGAAACGCAAAAATGAGCAGCATGAAGGTTAAGCCGGCCATGACTAACCAGTCGCGGCTTAACACGAGCGGCTCTAGGTCAATTGGGTGTATGGCACCGGCAATACCTACCACCGCTAGCGTGTTAAACATGTTGGAGCCGATAACGTTGCCCAACGCGAGGTCGTGCTCGTTTTTACGTACCGCAGCAATTGCAGAGGCAAGCTCTGGCAATGATGTGCCTATGGCAACCACAGTTAAACCTATAATTAAGTCACTAACACCAAGCGCGGTGGCGATATCAACGGCGCCCCACACCAATATACGCGAGCTAACAATAAGCAGGATCAAACCAATAACCAACCACATGACAGCGCGCCCAAGAGGCATACTATGGGCTTGAATTTCTTGGTCGAACTCTGTGCTTAGCGTGTCTTCTTTACCGGTCATGCCTTGGTAAATGCTCCAGCCCATGTAAAGCGCGAATACAGCTAATAGAATCCAAGCTTCAAGAGCCGTAATAACGCCGTCTACTAATGGCCAAGCAACCAAAATGGTAATGGCGATAAGAATAGGCGCTTCACGTTTTAACACTTGGCTAGCCACCGCAATTGGTGCTAACAATGCGGTAATGCCTAAAATTAAGGCAATATTAGTAATGTTCGAGCCAAAGGCGTTGCCTAAGGCAAGCCCTGGGTTACCTTGTGATGAAGCAAGGGCTGACACGACCATTTCTGGCGCGGAAGTACCAAAACCAATAATGACCATACCGATGAGTAATGCTGGCATGCCTAAGTGATTCGCGGTGGCGGCAGCGCCTTCAACGAATTTATCAGCGCTCCAAACCAGCAGAGCTAGGCCAAAAATAACGGCCAAAATGGGCAATAACATAGTATTCCTTGGTATTTTTTTTGAAGTTGGTCAATATTTTAACGCGAATAACTAGGGCTTGTGAATTCAATATAGAAGCGACTAGACTGAAATCATTGCAAAAACGAGGAATTAATATGACGGACAAGCAGTTAGCACGCCCTGAATTTATGATCGATAGTTGGGACTTTAGCGCTCACCCAGCGCAAGCTGTGGTCGAAAACTTTCATGAGCGGCAGCATTGTTGGTTCCATTTTCAGCGAAACTTGCCCGGGTTATCAGACTGGTTATTTGATGCAGGAATTCCGCAACCTGTTATAGAAGCGGTGCTTGAAGAAGACACGCGCCCACGATTTGACCGCCTGACTGATGGCTTTATTTTAATCTTGCGCGGTGTCAATTTAGGCGAGGGGGCACAACAAGAAGATATGGTGAGCTTGCGCTTGCTGTATTTCAAAGGAAACTTATACACCTTTCGTAAGCGCCCTGTGGCTTCGGTACAAGTTGTGCAGCGCATGCTTGAAGCGCAGCAAGGGCCGGAAAACCTAGCTGACTTTTTGTTGGTTTTAGTGGATGAAATGACCAACAAAATTGAGCAACTTCAAGACCTCATTGAAGCAGAAATGGAGCGGTTAGAAGATGACGAACAAGGCACGACCGCACAACGTCAACGTGATTTAACCATGCTGCACCGGCGATTGTTAAAGCTAACCCGTTTTGTGCGCCCGCAGCTGACTGCGTTAGACCGCCTAGCGGCTGATGCGCCGAAGTGGTTTGATGCAGAGTGGATACAGTGGCTAGTTAACGAGCGGGATAACACCCACCGCGAACTTGAAAATATGGAGATGTTGCTGGAGCAAGTGTGGATGCTTCGAGAGCATTTGCAGCAAGACGTTGCGGAAAAGATGAATCGCAATACTTATTGGCTTTCCATGGTGGCTGGGGTGTTCTTGCCAATTAGTTTCTTAACTGGCTTATTCGGCATAAACATTGGCGGGATGCCAGGCGTAGACGATGACCGCGCCTTTTGGATTTTTAGCGCGGCTTTAGGTGTTATTGCCGTGGTTGAATTTTTGCTGTTACGCCGACTTCGCTTTTGGTAATACGCTAGGTAACGGCTGTACCGTTGGGGCTTGATCATGAAACCCTGGCAATTCGCAGTGATCAGCGGCAAACACCACTAAGTGATCAAATTCTGGGCGCAGGCCAATGTCACTGCCGACACTGAAGCCTTCATGAGATGGGCTTAAGGTAAGAATTTCAATGCCGCTGGGTAGCTCTACCGTGTACAGATTATGAGCCCCGCGAAAACCGCGTGCTTTAATCGTGCCGCGCAAACGCGAATTATCATCTGGCACCACATCGTCGGGGCGCACTAAGAAACTTACCGGGGTGCCGGCGGCAACTTGTTGCAAACTTGGGTGCTCAAGCATACCTAATGGCGAGGCTAGCGAACCTTCGGTATTCACGGTGCCTTGCAACAACACACCATGGCCAATAAAGTCGGCCACTAGCTGGTGGCGTGGCTGGTGATAAAGCTGATAGGGCGTGTCCCACTGTAATAATTCACCTTGATACATCACGCCGGCTTTGTCTGCCATCGCAAAAGCTTCTTGTTGGTCATGCGTTACCAGTAAGGCGGTTATCCCCTCTTTTTTCAATAACTCACGTACTTCAACGGCTAAACGCTCGCGTAATTCGGCATCTAAACTGGAAAACGGCTCGTCAAGCAGCAACAACCCCGGTTTTGGGGCCAGCGCACGCGCAAGAGCAATACGTTGTTGTTGGCCGCCCGATAATTCGTGCGGAAAGCGTTTGTGATAGCCTGGCAAGCCGACCCGATCAAGCAATTCGTCAACCCGTTGCCGACGTTCTTGCGAGGAGGCTTTGCGCATGCCAAAACTAATGTTGTCGGCCACGTTTAGATGCGGAAACAGCGCAAAGTCTTGAAATACCATACCTACACCGCGTTTTTCAGCTGGCAGCGTATAGTTGTTATTGGATACTTCGTTGCTGTCAATTTGAATGCTGCCGCTTTGCAGGTTTTGAAACCCAGCAATGGCGCGCAGCAAGGTGGTTTTTCCGCAGCCACTTGGGCCTAATAGACAGCCTATTTCGCCTTGCTCCAGCGTTAAGCTAACGCCACGCACAATGTGTTGCGCGCCAAAACTAATGTGCATTTTATTAAGCTGTAACCGGGACAAAATCTTGCTCCTTCAAGGCCGACTGCTGCGATTTTAACATAGCTCGCGATAACAAAATAACCGGGATCAAGCCAACTAACACCATCATGAGTGCCGGCGGACCAGCATCGGCTAAGCGTTCATCTCCTGCCATTTCGTATGCGCGTACGGCTAGGGTATTAAAGTCAAATGGGCGTAACACCAGGGTGGCCGGAAGTTCTTTGAGTACGTCCACGCCAACTAATATCAGCGCGGTAAATACGCTTGGGCGCAATAGCGGCAAGTGAATTTTGCGCAGCACCTGAAATGGCGTGTAGCCCTGAATGCGAGCGGCTTCGTCCATACTTGGGCGTATTTCGACCAGGCCGGCTTGAATGGTTTGCAATGACACACTTAAAAACCGCACTGCGTAGGCAAACAGCAGTGCAAACACTGTGCCCGACAACAATAAGCCCGGGTTATAACCAAACCAAGTTTTGCTTAAGGCAATAATACCGTGGTCGACACTGGTTAATACCATAATTAAACCCACGGCAATAACTAGGCCGGGTATGGCATAACCCAAGCCCGCAAAGGCCACGCTAGTGCGCACCACACGGGTTGGTATTTGGCGGCGGCCATAAGCTAACCACAAAGCGAGTACGACCACTAATAATGCGGCTAAAAACGCCAGCCAGAAACTATTAAAGGTGAGTTGCCAGAAACTTGCTTGCAACCATACTTCAGAGCGTTCAATAGACCAACTAGCTAACTGTAACGCGGGCAAAATAAAGCCAAATAACAATGGCAGCCAACAGGCAATGCTGGCTAATAATGCTTTGCCACCGCGCAGTTCAAATGGCGGAGCAGGGCGGTTGCTGCGTTGATCGTAGCGCGCTTGGCTGCGTGACCAACGCTCAATGAAAATGAGTAAGATAACCGCAACCAACAACATGGCGGCAAGTTGCAGCGCGCCTTGCAAGTCGCCAAGGCCATACCAGGTGCGGAAAATACCGGTGGTAAAGGTGGTTACCCCAAAGTATTGCACGGTACCGTAATCGGCTAGTGTTTCCATGAGCGCTAAAGTGGCACCGGTAACAATAGCGGGGCGCGCAAGCGGAATTGCGAGTCGCCAAAAACATTGCCACGGGTTTAAGCCTAAGCTGCGGCCAGCTTCAAGGGTGGTGGCCGACTGCTGTAAAAAGGTGGCGCGGGTAATTAAATACACATAAGGGAACAGCACTAAGCTTAGTACTGCAATGGCACCGCCAAGGCTGCGTATTTGCGGGAACCAGTAATCACCGTAGCTCCAACCAAACCAGTTACGTAGTGCGCTTTGCACGGGCCCAGCAAAGTCGAGCATGCCGGTGTAGGTGTATGCAGTAATATAGGCCGGCATGGCCAACGGCAGTAGCAAGGCCCAGCTTAACAGGCGTTGCCCAGGGAACCGGCAGGCGGTAGTGAGCCAGGCTGTGCCAACGCCCAGTGTGGTGACGCCGAACGCAACACCAATAAGTAGCCAAAGCGAGTGGCGAATGTATTCAGGTACAACGGTTTGCCATAAATGGCTTAACGTAGAAAAGTCTTGCGCTGTTGCTAATTGCAGAACTGACCAGCAGATAACCAGCAACGGCACGCCGATAACGGCGGCCGTTGCTACCAGTGAAAACTGGCGCCAGGTTTTTCTGCGCAACAGTTGCTGCATTAACGCCAACCAGCTCGGTTCATTAATTTCACAGCGTCAGCATTGTTTTCGCCAAGGAATGTCATTGACAAGTCATCGGCCTTGAATTCGCCCCAGGCTTGCAAGGTTTCGCTCCACTCAACGCCTTCTACCGCAGGGTATTCGTTGTTGGTGGCGGCATACCATGCCTGTGACTCAGCTGTCAGTAAGAACTCAATAAGTTGCTGTGCTGCTGCTTTGTTTTTCGCATGCTTGGTTACGCCAATACCCGACACGTTAACGTGCGTGCCAAAGCTGTCTTGGTTTGGCCAGAAAATTTTCAGCTTGCTAGCGGCTTCGCGTTGCGCTGCATCGTCACCGGTTTGCATAAGTCCGAAATAGTAGGTGTTGGCAACGGCTAAATCACAAACGCCGGCTGCTGCTGCTTTCAACTGATCGCGATCACCACCTACCGGCGGTTTGGCTAAGTTATTCACTAACCCTTCGGCCCACGCTTGGGTTTTTTCTTCGCCCCAATGCTCAATGAGCGCAGCGGTTAATGACTGGTTGTAAATGTTGTCTGACGAGCGAATACAAACCTTTTTGTTCCACTCTGGTTTCGCCAAGTCTTCGTAGCCATTTAACTGGCTTGGGTTAACGCGATCAGGTGCATAGAAAATTGGGCGAGCACGTAAGCTCAAGCCGACCCACAAATTGTCCGTACCTTGTAGGTGATCCGGCACGCGGTTTAATACGGTATTTGAAGTAAGTGGTTGAAACACACCTGCTTCGGCCGCACGGTGCAAATTACCGGCGTCAACCGTGAGGAATAAGTCCGCTGGCGTATTTTCGCCTTCGTTTTGTAAACGTGCGAGCAGGGCGTCACCGCCGCCGGTTAAAAGGCGTACTTCAATGCCCGTTTCTGCGGTAAACTTTTCTAGAACCGGCTTGATAAGCGCTTCTTTGCGCGCCGAATATACGTTAACAGTGGCTGCTTGTGCTACTGTTGCTGTTAAACTTGCAGCAATGGCTGTTAGGGTTAAAACTTTGCGTAGCATAGATAATTCCCTCGTTGTGCCTCGTAAAGAATGAATGAAGTATATCGAAAAAAGATAACGAACGATATTGATTCGCATTTGGTACCTATAAATAGTTTCGCGCAAATGAGAATTATTATCAACAACTAGATTGGAAATTTTTGGAAAAGGAAGCTTTATGTCGAATATGTCCGCATTAGCGCTTATCGGTGTGCTGTCTATATTGTGTCAGTGGGGTGCCTGGCGCATGAAGGTGCCAGCTATTTTACCGTTACTTATTATCGGTATTTTGGTCGGCCCCGTGCTAGGCATCATGAACCCTGACGCCATTTTTGGCGACATACTGTTTCCAGTCGTATCCTTGTCGGTAGCGATTATTCTATTTGAGGGTTCGCTGACCCTGAAGTTTGATGAAATTCGAGGCCATGGCCGCATGGTAACGAACCTGGTTAGTGTGGGCATGGCGATTACCTGGGTAGCCATTGCTATTGCGGCCTACTATTTAATTGGCTTTACGTGGGAGCTTGCCGCCTTATTTGGTGCCCTTGTGGTGGTGACGGGGCCGACGGTTATCATGCCTATGTTACGGTCAGTACGGCCACTTGCGCGGCTAGGGAATATATTGCGCTGGGAAGGCATCATCATTGACCCCATTGGCGCATTATTGGCGGTATTGGTTTATGAGTTTATTGTTGCCAGCCAAGGCGCGGGTTGGTCACAAGCACTGCAAGCTTTTGCTACCACTATTGGGGTAGGTTTTGCGCTCGGTTTTGCCGGCGGCAAGCTATTGGGCTGGGCGCTCCTGAAAAGTATTTTCCCGCACTACTTAAAAAATGTAGCCACCTTGGCCGTGGTGCTTGGTGTATTTGCGGTGTCAAACGCGCTGCAGCACGAGTCTGGGCTATTAACCGTAACTGTTATGGGCATGGTTATGGCCAACATGCGTGGCTTAGACTTAGACGATATTCTGGAATTTAAAGAAACGCTCTCGGTACTGCTTATTTCTGGCTTGTTCATTATTTTGGCAGCGCGACTGCAACCAGAGGCGTTTAACTCACTGGGTGTGCCGGCAATTATTTTGTTAGCTGTGATTATTTTTGTGGTGCGCCCGCTGAGCGTTTGGGTGTCGGCCATAGGTACGCAAACCACCTTTAAAGAAAAAGTGCTATTAAGCTGGATTGCACCGCGCGGTATTGTTGCCGCGGCAGTTTCGGCGTTATTTGCATTAAAAATGCAGCAAGGCGGGTGGGAGCAAGCTGAGCTGCTGGTGCCGCTGGTGTTCTTGGTTATTTTAAGCACCGTGGTGTTGCAAAGCTTAACGGCGAAGCCGCTGGCGCATGCGCTTAAGTTGCGCGAACCACCGGCCCGTGGCTTTTTAATCTTTGGTGCGAACCCGACCGCGCGGTTAATTGCGAAGTCGTTGCAAGAAAACAAATTTCCAGTGCTGCTAGCGGATACCAACTGGGAGCACATAAAACAGGCCCGGATGGAGAACTTGCCGGTGTATTTTGGTAACCCGACATCGGAACATGCCGAAAACAATATGGACTTAACCGGTATTGGCTATGTGTTAATACTCTCTCCTTATCGCCAATTGAACCCAGTTGTCGCCATGCATTTTATGGACTGGTTTGATGACGAGAAAATTTTTGCTCTGCATAGTACGGACCACGACGCGCCGGCGCGTAATCAATTGCCAGAAGTTTATCGTAAGCGATTGAAACTATTTGGAAAGGGCGTGACGTTCTCGAAGCTAGCTAGTTTAACGTTTCAGGGGGCAAGTGTTAAAACCACGGCCCTGACCGAGTCGTTCCACTATGATGATTATCAGGATCGCTATGGTAATAGAGCGTTACCATTATATGCTCTTGATGAACGAGGATTTTGTCATTTGTTTAGCGCTGATCAAACCTTTGAACCTAAGGCAGGGTGGCAGATTGTAGCGCTGGTAAGCCCTGAGCAGGAATCAGCTGGCAGCTAAAAATATTTACACTAAATTAAGTTGTAAAATAATTACTTATAATTTTGTTGCCAAATTGTAATTGAAATGCAAAAAAACATCGATTAGTATGGCGGCATGGATTTGAGGTTGTCATCATGGACTGATACAACCTCGTCTGGACACGGATAGTCCTCCTCCCTTTTTAAATTACCGCTATCCATTTATACTGCGCTCATAGTCTTTTATGAACACCAAGCCGTGAGAGCCGCGCAGCCATGTCTACATTGCAAGTCGTTATTTCGAAGCTAACAGTGATTTCTTTGCTGATGCTGCTTAGTGCATGTGGCGCAGAAAGCCAAGCGCCTGAACAAGAGCTGCGCCTGCAGCAAGTGCGTGAGATCGATCTGCAGCAGCTTCCTAGCGCCGGCTGGGCGCTGTCTAACAGTGTTATTCAACTGAGCTTTTGTCGCGATCGTATGAATACTGCGTTGTTAGCTGAGCGCGAAGAATTGCGCCGCTGGCGACTAGTCGGTGAAGCCTCTGCATTTCCAACTGGGCGCGACGAAGGGCTACAACAACTGGCAGAGCTCTATGTGAAGCACGATGTGTTGCTGTATCAACTTTCGGGTAATTTTGGCAGTCAGCTGTACCGGCTTGCATATCGGCCGAATGAACCAGAGCCCAATATTTTTAACGCATTTGCTAAAATTGGTCGCGATGCGTCTATTTGTTACAGCTCACTCGATGCCAATGATTAATAAGGTTCAATAGGTGTAACCATGACAGATTTACAGCAACATATTGAAGCAAAGTTACAACGCGAATTACAGCCAGCCTATCTCTCGGTAGTCAACGAAAGCCATATGCACGGCACCCCGAGTGATGATTCACATTTCAAAGTGATTGCGGTGTGTGCGCAATTTGACGGTATGCGGTTGCTGCAACGACACCGTGCAATCAATAAAGTGCTGGCGGAGGAACTTGCCGGGCCCGTGCACGCACTAGCACTACACGTTTATAGCCCGACTGAATGGCAGCAGTTACAGCAGGTGCCAGATTCACCGGCTTGTCGGGGCGGCAGTAAGCTCGATAGCAACTGAACACGTGCTTAGCTAACAGCTCAGATCACTTGTCTGTGGGTGGTCGGTTACACTAGCCCACATTTCTACCTAATAACGTAAGACTCGAATTCATAAAATAGGAACCGATACGATGGTGATTCATCCGAAAATCCGTGGCTTTATTTGTACCAACGCTCACCCTGTAGGCTGTGCAGCACACGTGCAGCAGCAAATTGATTATGTGAAGCAGCAAGCGCCGTTAGAGAAGGTACCGCAGCGTGTTTTGGTAATCGGGTGTTCTACTGGCTATGGCTTAGCAACACGTATTAACGCCGCATTTGGCGCTGGCGCGAAAACCTTAGGCGTGTGCTTCGAAAAAGAGCCAAGCGAGAAGAAAACTGCGACAGCGGGTTGGTATAACACCGCAGCGTTTCATCAAGCGGCTGAAAAAGAAGGCCTTTACGCACACACCATTAATGGCGACGCCTTCTCAAACGAAATAAAACAAGAAGTTATTGAGAAGATTAAACAAGATTTGGGCCAAGTTGACTTGGTGATATACAGCCTTGCATCACCCAAGCGTAAAGACCCAGTAACTGGCGACCTGTATAGCTCTACCTTGAAGCCAATTGGGCAAGCCTATACCACCAAAACCTATCACACTGACAAAGACCAAGTGACTGAAATTACGTTAGAGCCAGCTAACGATGACGAAATTCAGCAAACCATCAAAGTAATGGGCGGTGAGGATTGGGAATTGTGGATGGCTGCGCTGCATGATGCCGGCGTATTAGCACCGAATGCGAAAACCACCGCTTATACCTATATTGGTAAAAAACTCACTTGGCCAATTTACGGTCACGCCACCATTGGTAAAGCGAAGGAAGATTTAGACCGTGCGGCTGCAGCCATGCGTACGCGCTACACCGACTTAAACCTTGAAGCTTACGTGTCATCGCTGAAAGCTTTGGTAACTCAAGCAAGTTCTGCTATTCCAGTTATGCCGCTATATATTTCGTTAATTTACGGTGTCATGAAAGAAGAGGGTACTCACGAGGGTTGTATCGAACAAACCCACCGTTTGCTGCGTGATGGTTTGTACGGCGTAGACCCTGTGCTGGATGAAGCGGGCCGTTTGTTCATGAACGACTGGGAAACTAATGACGCAACGCAAGCAAAAGTCGAAAAGTTATGGCACGAAGTCACGCAAGAGAACTTCCATGATTTAGCTGACTATGCGGGTTATCACAGCGATTTCTTGAAGTTATTCGGCTTTGGTATTGAGGGTGTGGACTACGACGCCGACGTCAACCCACTCGTCACTTGGTAACACCCGTTGTTCGTTATTCGTACGTTCGCTACACTCACTGTTCGTGCGTGCTGCGCACTGTTCGTAAAGACGTTTCGAACAGCGTAGCGGACGAACAGCGAAGCGGACGAAAAACGAACCACGCATTTTAGGTTTTTGCATTTGTTTTGCTGTGCAAAAGTGCTAAAATGCGCGCCCTAGGTGAAAATGGACAGAATTTGGTCAGTGTGGGCTTTCAAGCTTAGGTTTTCTTATGCTTGGAAGCGCGCACTGGAATAAGATTAATCTTCCCTAACGAGTAGTGCAAACGCGTATGATTACGATCAAGAAAGGGCTGGATATCCCGATTTCGGGTGCGCCAGTGCAAACTATCGAGGATGGCCAGGCCATCACCACCGTTGCCGTACTGGGTGAAGAGTATGTGGGTATGCGCCCAACCATGCATGTCAAGGTTGAGGACCGCGTTAAAAAAGGCCAGGTACTTTTCGAAGATAAGAAAAACCCAGGGGTTAAATTTACTGCACCTGCTGCCGGCGTTGTGAAAGACGTACTGCGTGGCGCAAAGCGTGTGCTGCAAGCTGTTGTCATTGAAATTGACGGCGACGAGCAGGAAACCTTTGCCAAGTACGACAGCGCAGACCTTGCAGGGCTTGATCGCGCTAAAGTGGTTGAGCAACTGAACAACTCAGGTCAATGGGTTGCGTTGCGTACCCGTCCATTTAGCCGTTCACCGAAGCTAGATGCAGAGCCTACCGCTATTTTTGTCAACGCTATGGATACCAACCCATTGGCAGCTGACCCAGCTCTAATTATCAACGAACATAAACAAGCCTTTATTGATGGCTTGAAAGTTTTGGGTAACCTTACCCAAGGCAAAGTGTTTGTGGTGAAAGCTGCTGACGCAAGCGTTGACACTGGCGATGCACAAGTACAGTTGGAAAGCTTTAAAGGCCCACACCCAGCTGGCTTAGTTGGCACGCACATTCATTTCTTGAACCCGGTATCGATGGCGAAGCAAGCTTGGCACATTGGTTATCAGGACGTGATTGCCTACGGTAAATTGTTTACTACTGGCGAATTATTCACTGACCGCGTGGTTGCTTTAGGCGGCCCAGCGGCGAAGAAACCACGTTTATTGCGTACCCGTATGGGCGCCAACGTGCGTGAGCTGACCAAAGGTGAGCTGGCCCAAGGTAAAAACCGTGTGGTTTCTGGTTCAGTACTCAATGGTCATAAAGTTGATGACGCACACCAATGGTTAGGTCGTTTCCACAACCAAGTGAGCGTGTTGGCTGAAGGCGACAACAAAGAGTTCTTAGGTTGGATTAAGCCTGGTGTAAATCAGCACTCGGTAACACGTGCGTATTTAGGCCACTTAAGCCCGAAAAAGCTATTCGCTATGACCACAACCACCAACGGTTCAGACCGTTCGATGGTGCCAATCGGCAACTACGAGCGCGTGATGCCGCTTGATATTTTGCCAACGATTTTGCTACGTGACTTGCTCTCTGGCGACACCGAACAGGCTCAAAAGCTGGGCTGTTTAGAGTTGGACGAAGAGGACTTAGCGCTGTGTTCTTATGTTTGCCCAGGCAAATACGAGTACGGTCCTGTGTTGCGTAACATGTTGACCGAAATTGAGAAAGAGGGCTGATCATGGGCTTGAAGAATTTCCTCGAGAAGATTGAGCCAAACTTCGAAAAAGGCGGCAAGTACGAGAAGTGGTACGCCTTATACGAAGCAGCGGCAACTATTTTCTACACGCCAGGTAAAGTCACTAAAGGCATTACCCACGTTAAAGATAGCGTTGATTTGAAGCGCATCATGATCTTGGTATGGATGATGACATTCCCAGCAATGTTTTGGGGGATGTACAATATCGGTAACCAAGCGGCGATGGCGCTTGTTAATGGTTACGAGCTGGCTGATATTTGGCAAGTAGGCTTGTTTACTGCATTAGGCGGTGACTTAAGCTCTGCGGGCTGGGCCGGTAAGATGTTTTACGGCGCTTGCTTCTTTGTTCCTGTTTATGCCACGACCTTTATTGTCGGTGGTTTCTGGGAAGTCTTGTTTGCCTCAATTCGTAAGCACGAAATTAACGAAGGCTTCTTCGTTACCTCGGTATTGTTTGCGTTAACCTTGCCAGCAACCATGCCATTGTGGCAGGTCGCGTTAGGTATTACCTTCGGTGTGGTTATTGGTAAAGAAATTTTCGGCGGTACAGGCCGTAACTTCTTAAACCCTGCGCTGACTGGTCGTGCGTTCTTGTATTTTGCCTTCCCAGCTTCTATTTCTGGTGAGCAAGTATGGACTGCGGTAGACGGCTTCTCGGGCGCAACCTTACTGAGTCAGGCCACCCAAGCAACCGACTACATTGCCAACATGGACCTGTGGATGGATGCCTTCTTGGGTAACATTCAAGGCTCAATGGGTGAAGTGTCTACCCTGATGATTCTTATTGGCGGTTTAGCGTTAATTTACTTCCGTATCGCGTCATGGCGCATCGTTTCAGGAGTGTTCATTGGTATGGTGGCGTTGTCATTGTTGTTCAACGTTATCGGTAGCGACACCAACGCTATGTTCGCAATGCCATGGTACTGGCACCTCGTTGTTGGCGGTTTTGCCTTCGGTATGATGTTCATGGCAACCGACCCAGTATCGGCTTCATTCACTAACAAAGGTAAGTTCTATTACGGCTTCCTTATTGGTGCAATGACAGTTCTTATCCGTGTGGTAAACCCTGCGTATCCAGAAGGTATTATGTTAGCCATTCTATTTGCTAACGTATTTGCCCCGCTGTTTGACCACTTTGTTGTTCAATCAAACATTAAACGGAGAATGGCACGCAATGGCTAATAAAAACGAATCACTCGGCAAAACGCTCTTTGTCGTTATCGCCCTCTGTTTAGTGTGTGCGATTATTGTGGCGGGTTCTGCAGTGGGCTTGAAGCCGCTGCAGGAAAAGAACGCTGCGTTAGACATGCAACGTAACGTGCTTGATGCTGCCGGCTTATTAACGCCAGAAACTGACGTTATTGCCGTGTTTGAAGACCGTGTAGACACGCGTTTAATCAACTTAGACACGTTAGAAACCGTTGAGTCGGTTGACGGCAAAAATGCGACTGAGTACGACCCAATTGCTTCTGCTAAAAAAGCAGGCTTGGGCACCAAGCTTGAGAAAAGCGAAGACGTAGCAGGTATTGGTGCATTAGAAAACGTTGCTAAAGTTTACTTTATTAACGGTGCTGACGGTGCCTTAGAAACTGTTGTGGTGTATGTACGTGGTTACGGCCTGTGGGGCACCATGTACGGTTTCATGGCGGTAGCGCCAGACATGAACACCATTAAAGGCATTAACTTCTACGAGCACTCAGAAACTCCAGGTCTTGGTGGCGAAATCCAGAATCCAAACTGGACCGCTAGCTGGCAGGGCAAAGAGATTTATGACAACGGCAGTGTTGCCTTAGACGTCACCAAAAACGTGACTGATAAAGCGCATGATATCGATGCACTTTCGGGTGCAACCTTAACCAGTAACGGCGTAGAAAACACCATGCAGTTCTGGTTTAGCGACAAGGCTTATGGCCCACTGTTCGATAAAATTCGCAAAGGGGAGCTGAACTAATGGCTAGTGCAAAAGAAGTCAAAGAGGTTCTATTTGGGCCAATTTTTGCCAACAACCCGATTGCCTTGCAAATTTTAGGTATCTGCTCGGCGTTGGCGGTTACGTCGAAAATGGAAAACACTGTGGTTATGTGTATTGCACTAACCTTGGTAACAGCGTTTTCGAACTTGTTTATCTCGATTATCCGTAATCATATTCCATCAAGTGTGCGTATTATCGTACAGATGACCATTATTGCCAGCTTGGTTATTGTGGTCGACCAAGTATTACGCGCTTATGCATATAGCATTGCGAAAGAACTGTCGGTATTCGTTGGTCTCATTATTACCAACTGTATCGTGATGGGTCGCGCGGAAGCTTATGCCATGAAGAGCCCGCCCATGTTGTCGTTCTTAGACGGTATCGGTAACGGCTTGGGTTACTCGGTGGTATTGCTTACTGTCGGTTTTGTTCGTGAATTGTTCGGTTCAGGTAGCCTGTTTGGCTATCAGATCATGTCACTGGCTTCTGAAGGGGGTTGGTATCAACCAATCGGCTTGTTGGTATTACCACCAAGTGCGTTCTTCATTATCGGTGGCTTTATCTGGGTACTGCGTACCTTCCGCACAGAACAAGTAGAGCCGAAGGAATAAGGAGCAGACCATGGAAGCCTATATCAGTTTATTTATTAAATCGATTTTCGTTGAAAACTTAGCGTTATCGTTCTTCCTTGGTATGTGTACTTTCTTGGCAGTGTCTAAGAAAGTAACCACAGCTTTTGGTTTGGGCGTAGCGGTTATCGTAGTACTGGGTATTTCAGTACCAGCGAACAACTTGGTTTACCACAACATTTTGGCGCCAGGTGCGTTAGATTGGGCTGGTTTTCCAGATGCAGACTTAAGTTTCTTGCGTTTCTTAACCTTTATCGGCGTTATTGCGGCGTTGGTACAGATTCTTGAAATGGCGTTAGACAAATACGTGCCTGCTTTATACAACGCGTTAGGTATTTTCCTACCGTTGATTACCGTGAACTGCGCTATTTTTGGTGGCGTGTCGTTCATGGTAGAGCGTGACTACAACTTCACTGAAAGTGTGGTTTACGGTATTGGCGGCGGCGTTGGTTGGGCGCTTGCCATTGTGGCGTTAGCTGCAGTGCGCGAGAAGCTGAAATATGCGGACGTGCCAGATGGTTTACGTGGCTTGGGCATCACCTTTATGACGGTGGGTCTGATTGGTTTAGGGTTTATGTCTTTCTCAGGCATTTCACTCTAATTTCATCCGGTTACGAACGATAACGTATTAAGTAGAGGTACAAGTCGATGCAAGGGCAAGATTTGACACTAATAGCGCTCGGCGTAGGCATGTTTACCTTGATTGTATTGGTTTTGGTTGCGGTGATTATGTTCGCCAGATCAAAATTGGTCCCTCAGGGTGATGTCGAGATTTTAATTAACGATGACGAAGACAAGAAAATCACCACCCAGCCCGGCACCAAGTTGCTTGGCGCATTAGCGAATGCTGGTATTTTCGTATCGTCAGCGTGTGGTGGCGGTGGCTCATGTGGCCAGTGCCGCGTGGTTATCAAAGAAGGTGGCGGTGAAATTCTGCCAACGGAACGTGACCACATTAACCGTAAAGAAGCACGTGAAGGCTGCCGTTTATCGTGCCAGGTCAACGTGAAGCAGAATATGAAAATCGAACTTCCAGAAGAAGTATTCGGTATTCGTAAATGGGACTGTACGGTTAAATCGAACAACAACGTCGCTACGTTCATTAAAGAGTTCGTGGTGCAGTTGCCAGAAGGTGAAGAAGTTCCATTCCGTGCGGGTGGTTATATTCAAATTGAATGTCCGCCACACCACGTGAAATTCAAAGACTTCGACATTGAAGACAAATTCCGTGGCGACTGGGAACACTTCGGCTTCTTTAACCTTGAGTCGAAAGTAAACGAAGAAGTTATTCGTGCTTACTCAATGGCGAACTACCCAGACGAGAAAGGCATTATCATGTTGAACGTGCGTATTGCTACGCCGCCTCCGCGTGATATGAGCTTGCCACCAGGCCAAATGTCATCGTATATCTTTAGCTTGAAGCCAGGCGACAAAGTAACGATTTCTGGTCCGTTCGGTGAATTCTTCGCTAAAGACACCAAAGCAGAAATGGTATTCGTTGGTGGTGGTGCTGGTATGGCGCCAATGCGTTCACATATCTTCGACCAATTACGTCGCTTGAATACCGATCGTAAAATGACGTTCTGGTACGGTGCGCGTTCGAAGAAAGAAATGTTCTATGTTGAAGATTTCGATATGTTGGCGCGTGAAAACGACAACTTTGAATGGAACGTAGCCTTGTCTGACCCACAACCAGAAGATAACTGGGAAGGTTACACTGGCTTTATCCACAACGTGTTGTACGAAAACTATCTGAAAGACCACGAAGCGCCTGAAGATTGTGAGTTCTACATGTGTGGACCACCGATGATGAACGCTGCGGTTATCAAGATGCTGAAAGATCTTGGTGTCGAAGACGAAAACATCTTATTGGATGACTTCGGTGGCTAGAAAATGATGACTTCATCGTTTCTACGAATTTGGCTAGCCCTATTGGGGCTGGCCTTTTTCGTTTCTTGTACCCCTGCACCGCAGCAGTTATCGGTTTCGGGCGAAACCATGGGCACGACGTACCATATTCGCTATGTGACGGCGAATCCTCGGCATGCTCCTGAGAAAGTCAAAGAGCGTGTTGATGCCGTGTTGCAGCAAATTAATAGCCAAATGTCGACCTATGACCCACAGTCAGAGTTGTCGCAGTTTAACCAGCGTTCTACCACCGAGCCGGTGGTGGTGTCGCGCTCGCTTGAAACCGTAGTGCGGCGCGCGTTAGAAATTGGTGTAGAAACCAACGGCTTGCTTGATGTTACCGTGGGGCCGTTAGTGAATTTGTGGGGCTTCGGCCCGCTGGCACGCCCAGAAAAAGTGCCGAGTGCGGATGAGCTAGCTGCAGTACAAGACCAAATTGGCTATCAACATTTGTCGGTAGACAATCACCAATTGCGCAAATCAATTCCTGACCTTTATGTTGACTTATCAACCATTGCCAAAGGCTATGGAGTTGACCGAGTCGCGGTATTGCTTGAGCAAATGGAAATTACCAATTATTTGGTCGAAATTGGTGGTGAAATGCGCATGAAGGGCTCAAAACCAGGTTCGAAGCCATGGCGCATTGCCATTGAGCAACCGGTGTCGCTTGACCGAGCGGTACAACGTGTTATTGAGCCAGGCAATAGTGCGGTTGCAACTTCGGGTGATTACCGCAATTACTTTGAAGAAAACGGTGTGCGCTACTCACACATTATTGACCCTCGCACGGGGTACCCTATACAGCATAATTTAGTGTCGGTAACCGTTATCACCGACACCTGTATGGATGCCGATGCCTATGCAACGGCGTTAACCGTGATGGGGCCAGAGCAAGCGTTAGCGTTCGCTGAACAAAAGGGGCTAGCCGTTTTGCTAGTTACCCGTGAAAATGAAACTTTTAAAGAGTACACTAGTACTGCATTTAAACGATTTGAGCAGTAGCTCAGGAGGTCCACATGGGCGTTTTTATCGCTGTATTCGTCATCATGTTGGTAGTTGTGCTTGCCATGTCTGTTGGCTTTTTAGCCCAGAAAAAGTCGATTTCAGGTAGCTGTGGCGGTATTTCTGCATTAGGAATGGAAAAAGCTTGCGACTGCAAAGACCCCTGCGATGACAAAAAAGCACGTATGGCCGAAGAAGCTCGCGCTGAAAAGCGTGCGGCACAAGAGAAACAATGGCAGGAAAATCGTATTGACTCTTAGTGGTTAGAACGTGCTTTTAAATAGTTTTTAGGAGTAGTAGTTATGGTTACACCGGTGCAAATTCGGCCGAAGCGGGCAGAAATCTACCTTGATTGCAATGCGACCACACCGGTGTTACCACAAATCGCAAAAGCCGTAGAACATGTGATGGAACACGTGTTTGGCAACCCTTCAAGTAGCCATATTACTGGCTTACAAGCTCGCTATATTCTTGATAATACGCGTCGACTTGGGCGTGAGCTGATTGGTGCCGGTGCTGGGCGCTTTATTTTTACCAGTGGTGCCACCGAGGGTATTCAAACTGCTGTGTTGTCAGCATTAACGGCCGCTCGCCAGCAGGGCAATACTGGCGGCAAACGCTGGTTGTTGTATGGCGCCACAGAGCATAAAGCAGTACCCCAGGCGTTGGAGCACTGGAATGAATTGTTGCAGCTTAATGCGCAACTAAAAGCGATACCGGTCGATAAGCAAGGCTTACTCGATTTAGAATTTATTGCTGAGCATGCCGGCGCAGCCCACATGATTTGTACCATGGCGGTGAATAACGAAACTGGTGTGAAGCAAAACCTAGTGGAGCTTGAGCGGGTGATTCGCAAGGCTAACCCGCAGGTGCCTTGGATGGTCGATTGCGTGCAAGCGTTGGGTAAACAAAAGCTTGATCTTAGCGCGACTACCATTGATTACGCGCCGTTTAGTGGCCATAAGTTGTATGGTCCCAAAGGTATTGGTTTTTTATATGTACGACACAATGCACCCTTTACGCCACTAATTATTGGTGGTGGGCAAGAACAGGGGCAGCGTTCGGGCACGGAAAACCTACCCGGAATTGCAGCCTTGCATGCCTTGTTTGAATTGTTACTCGACAATAGACAGCAAGTGTTTCATGGGCTGCACATTCTTGAAGGGTATCGCAACAAGTTATTGCAAGCGCTACGCCAAGCGTTTCCCACGCTAGAGCTAAACCATAACTTAGAAAACTCAGTGCCAACCACCTTAAACTTCAGCGTTCGCGGTGTGCCTTCGCGCGACATTATGGATGTGTTTGACGCGGCCAATATTCGCGTTAGTTCGGGCTCCGCTTGTAGCTCAGGTGTTAGTCGTAGCTTTGTCTTAGACGCCATGGGCCTTGAGGAATGGAAATCGAGCTCTGCCATTCGTTTGAGTTTTGGGCCCGCCACCACCCAAGCAACCATTGACTCTGCGTGTCAGCGTATTCAAGAAGCTGCACAAGCTTTGCGCCAATCGTGCCTCTTGGTTGCCGACACCAACGAAGATATTGATAGCGACCTGGACGGTATTGTGCAGCTGCGCTTTGGCCACCAATGTTGTTATTTGCTGATTGACAAACAAGCACGCGAAATGGCCGTAATAGACCCAGTGCCGGAGTTAGCCGAGCGTATAGAGCGTTTGGTAGCCTGTCAGCATTATCGCGTGAAAGCGGTATTAACAACCGAGCCACAAGCTTCTGACAGCCCCGCCAGTATGCTTGCACAATTATTGTGTGCCAGTGGGTGCAGTGCTGCGCGTGATGCCGTGGGTTGGCCGGTTGAAGCTACCGGTGGCTGTGACGCGCCAGTTGAATGTCAGCCGCCAGTGTTTGGTTGCTTGCGGGTTGGGCAACGCCGCCTATATCGTGTTGGCTCACGCACCCCAGTGTATTTGTTAAGTTCACCGTTAGTGTCAGCACAAGATTCCGCGCACGTGGATTTTGCGTTTGTGGGTGAGCAAACCAAAGCTGAACAACTGAGTGAGCTTGTGCATAGCAACACTTTGATATTGCCACGTTTTGATAGCGAGTTTCGTGTGGTGCAGCGGCTATGTGAATTAGAACAAGACTGTGCTGAATGCCAGTTGGTAGATATACCGTTAGAGCAGCAACAACAATGGCTTGCAGAGCCTGAAACTTTAGTGATTGATGTGCGTGAGCAACAAGAACACCAAGTGCGTAAGCTTGCGGTGGACGCTGAAGTGATCAATGTACCGCTAACACGCTTGGCACAATTTGTTTATAGCCATCGTCAGCATTATCAAAATCGACCCATTGTGTGCGTTTGCCGCTCCGGCCACCGCAGTGCCGTTGCGGCACAAGTGTTGGCGCGCCATGGGTTCTGCCAAGTCAGCCACTTATTAGGCGGTACGGCCTTGCTTATTGAGTCGTCATTGGTTGAGAGTTAAGGGGTCTAGCGATAGTCGTCCAACAAAACCATTTTTACCCACTAAATAACAATAACTTAATGAGCAAGCACTGTTCCATACATTGGCATCGGTGAGTGCCAGCCATTGGTTATTGGCAGCGTCAAAATAGGCGGCGCCATTGGGATTGCTCACTAGCATATCGCCCGCGCGGTCGGCCCGCTCAATAACGGTTAGGCTATATAACGCACCCTTGAGTTCGGGCTCCGGTAACAGCGAAAATTCACCGTCCTGATAGCGCATTAAACGTGGCGCAGCATCGGCGTTATTAAGATCGCCACCCGCCAAAATAACGTGATCTTCGGCTAGCGGCCAAACACTGGCAATGCCTGCGCCAGGGCCGGCAGGCATGGGGGTATCAATGGCTTTAAAACGGATGCCGCGGCTGCGTTTCACTAATAGTCGTGCGGTATCGGCGTTGGCCGTGCCAATCGCCCAGGTGTCATGATTAAAGCGCACGCAACCGCCACTGGCGGCTAAACCACCTTCGTCAGGTAACGGCGGGTTATCCACCGTGTTGCGCGCCATCATCCAGTTACGACCGTCGGCGCTGCGCACCATGTCCCAATGATTTTCTAATGAGTCGCCGTAAACCCAAGCTTCGTTGCGGCTTGATACGTCTATACAATTTAAAAACTGGTTACTACCAGCACGAAACCGCAGCGCCCACGACGCGCCGCCGTTAGCCGTGTAATAAATTCGTGAATCGCCATTGTCGCCAATACTTAAAGCATAGGCGTGATTGGCGTCTAATGCTTCAATATCACGAAATTGTAAGTGGTCATTGGCAGGCTTGAAGTATTGCCAAGTGGCACCGGCGTCGGTGCTACGGGCAATGGTTCCGGTGGTGCTGCCTAGCCAAACCACGCTTGAACTTGGCGCACTTGCGCCCACCCAGTGTTGTTCTGCTTGGGTAGGCAGGGTGGTTAATTCTATAGCGGCGGAGGCTATAACTGCGGTTAGAAACATGGTGTTTCACCTTATAACGAATTCGTGTCAGTTATCGTCGCGCGTTCGGCCGCTAAACACAAGTTAATCACGGCGCTTTATGGGTAGCCGTTGTAAACGCAAGGCATTGAGTACAACAGACACCGAGCTTAACGCCATAGCGCCACCGGCCAGCCAAGGTGCCAATAAACCGGCTGCCGCGACAGGAATACCTAGGGTGTTATACGCAAACGCCCAAAAAAGGTTCTGTCGAATATTGCGTACGGTTTTTTCACTGACAAACAATGCGTCATGGATGCTATTTAAGTCAGCACGCATTAGCGCAATGTCGGCAGTTTCTAGTGCAACATCAGTACCAGTACCCATAGCAATACCCACTTCGGCGGTTGCCAGCGCTGGTGCGTCGTTAATACCATCGCCAACCATTGCTACGCGTTCGCCTTGTTGCTGCAGCTCTTTAACTTTGTCGGCTTTGTGCTCAGGTAGTACCTCAGCAAACACATGCTCAATGCCTACTTGCTGGGCAATGGCGTCGGCAGTGCGTTGATTGTCGCCGGTAAGCATAACGACTTTAAGACCACGTTGTTGTAGCGCTTCAATCGCCTTTTTGGCATTGCTGCGTACCGTGTCAGCTACCGCTAAAATGCCAACCACCTGGCTATTTAGACTAATTAACATAGCGGTTTTACCTTGTTGCTCAAGCTCGTCTTTACGCTTGCTCCAGGCATTGCTTTCAATGTCGTGCTCGCGCATTAGGCGAATATTACCGATGCGTAAGGTATGCGCCTGCTCATTGACTGTTATTTTGGCCGAAACGCCGCGGCCCTCGTGCGCATTAAAATCGCTGAGTTGCTCTAAAGCATCGTCTTCAATGCCATCAACGACAGCCTGAGCCAAGGGGTGCTCAGATTGCTGCTCGGTGGCTTTTACCGCTTGTTTTAATTGCGCTTCAGTTATGCCATCCACGCCTTTGAGGTCAATTTCTAAATCGGTGAGTTTGGGCTTGCCCTCAGTAATGGTGCCGGTTTTATCAAGCACCACAGCGGTAATGGTGTGGGCAATTTCAAGCACGTCGCTTTGCTTAAACAATACGCCCATTTGCGCCGCGCGGCCCGAGCCAGCCATGATAGAAGTGGGTGTTGCAAGGCCTAGTGCACATGGGCAGGCAATAACCAGCACCGCCACGAAGGCTTCTAGTGCTTGGCCATAATTGCCGGCGTCTAGCCAAAATGCCCAAACTAAGAAGGTGGCCACCGCAATCAGCAATACCACCGGAACAAATATGGCAGAAACTCTATCCGCAAGACGTTGAATAGGGGCTTTTGAGTTTTGCGCTTGCTCAACCACTTTCACAATTTGCGCTAACGCTGAATCACGGCCTAGCTTGCGAACTTTCGCTTTCAAAAAACCATTTTTGTTGAGGGTGGCGCCAGTAAGTTCATCACCTTCAGCTTTATCCACTGGCACACTCTCGCCAGTTAGCATGGACTCATCAACCGCGCTTGAGCCCGATACCACGGTACTGTCCGCAGGAATTTGCTGGCCAGGTTTTATGTGAATAATGTCGCCCACTTGAAGCTTGGCAACATCAACCGTTTCAGTTTCACCGCTTTGGCGTTCGCGTACAGCTTGTTTGGGTTGCAAGTTAAGTAACTGCTTAATAGCAGCAGAAGAGCGCCCTTTGGCACGCGCTTCAAACCATTTACCGAGTAAGATCAACGTAATGAGTACTGCGCTAGTCTCGAAATACAACCCTTGGTGCGCAGCATGGTCGCCTAAGCTTGCCGCTAAATACACACTGTAGAAATAAGCTGCTGAGGTACCTAAAGCAACCAACACATCCATATTGGCAGCGCCGCCACGCAGCGCCGTATAACTGCCCTTATAAAACTGCCAACCAATAATAAACTGCACGGGTGTGGCCAACGCCATTTGCACCCACGGGTTCATTAACCACTCGGGCACATAAATGCCTTGGGTCCAGCTAAAATGCCCAACCATGGTATACAACAGTGGCAGAGACAAAATAGCGGCGGCAATAAACTTATAGAATTGCACTTGTTGGGCGCGTTCGCGGCCATCGTCTTCAGGCTGCTGATGGTCAATCACACTCGCATCATAGCCGGCATCTTTTACCGCTTTGACGAGTTGCTCGGAATTGAGTTTGTCGCCCTCAACGGCAGCCACTTCATTGGCAAAGTTGACGTTAACAGCCGTTACGCCATGTACGCCACCTAAGGCTTTTTCAATGCTTTTTGCACAACCAGCACAACTCATGCCGCTGAGTTGTAATTGAATAGTTTGGGTAGCCATAATTAGCTCCTTAGCGCTTTAGTAAACGCTCAATGGTGGTGTCGAGCTCGGTTAATACGGCATCGTCGCCGGCTAGTAACCGTTGCTTAACACAGGTTTGCATGTGCTGACTGAGTAATTTCTTCGCTACGCCGTTAAGCGCCGACTGCACCGACGCAATTTGCGTCAACACGTCATCGCAATAAGTGTCGTTTTCAATCAGCCGTTGTAAGCCACGCACTTGCCCCTCAATACGAGCCAAACGCTGTTTCAAATTAGTTTTTAAGATATCTGAATGTGGGGTGACGGTGTGCTTCATACTTAGCTCCAATGGCAAACTAACCATAAGTATAGGGGGTATAGGTATAAATCTCAAGGGCGTTGTTCGTTATTCGTACGCTTTGCTGTTCGTCCGTTCGGCTGCGCCTCACTGTTCGTGCGCGCTTCGCGCTGTTCTAAAACGAACAGCGGAGCGGACGAACCACGAACAGCGAAGCGCACGAACCACGAAAATGACTAGTTGGCATGGTCATTTCGTGGACTATAGTTAAATGACTTGTTTAAACGCCAAGGAGCAGGCCATGAATGATTATAGTGTGGGTAATAACATGAGCGAAGAGAAGGTAACAAAAACTGAGTTTAAAGCGCGAGCGCTTGAATATTTTCGCCAAGTCGAACAGTTAGGACACACGCTGGTTGTCACTGATCGAGGTCACCCGACTGTTGAAGTTAAGCGTTATCGCGAAGATACCCGATCACCTCTCGAGCGATTGCATGGAAGTGTTGTGGATTATCAGGAGCCAACGGCACCCGTTGCAGAAAGCGATTGGGAGTCGGCCCAATGATTGCTCTCGATACACATGCGCTGGTTTGGTGGGTCAGCGGGCATTCGCGTTTATCAGAACCAGCACTTACGGCTATTAATAAGGAGCTTGCAGCCGCCGATGGGGTTATCTTGGTATCGTCAATGTCGGCCTGGGAAGTCGCCATGCTTGTAGAAGCAAGGCGACTTACGCTAACAATGAGTGTTGATGATTGGTTAGACAACGTGACCGAGATTGAAGGTTTACGTTTTGTGCCAGTTGACACTGACATTGCAGTTGCTTCAACGCGCTTACCTGAAGCGTTTCACAAAGACCCCGCCGATCGAATCATTGTCGCCCTTGCACGACACTTTAACGTGCCACTCGTGACCGCAGATGAACGAATTCTCAACGACAATTCCGTTAGAACGCTTTGGTAGCACGTACGAATAAAGAGCTACTGCGCATTAACTGATTGGTTGTTCACACCGACGCTGTCGTCTGACATGAAATAGACATAAGTTGGCATTAAGTCGGCTGGCGTTTTCAACTTGTTAGCGTCTTCCGCTGGGTACGCTTTTGAGCGCATGGTGGTGCGGGTGGCGCCAGGGTTAATCACATTCACGCGTACGTTCGTGCCGTCGTATTCGTCGGCCATGACTTGCGCAAGGCCTTCGGTGGCAAACTTACTCACCGCATATGGGCCCCAAAATGCACGGCCTTGGCGGCCAACGCCAGACGAGGTGAAGACTACGCTCGCTTGTGAGGCTTTTTTAAGGGCGGGCATGAGCGCTTGTGTCATCATGAACTGCGCGGTGACGTTCACTTTCATAATATCGTTCCACGAGTCGTGGTCGATGTGTTCAAACGGTGACAATACGCCAAGTAAGCTCGCGTTTTGCAATAATCCGTCAAGCTTGCCGAATTGTTCGATAATAGTCGCCGCCATGGCTTGATAGTGTGACTTGGTCGCACCTTTCATGTCGAGTGGCACAATGGCTGGCTCAGGGCCGCCAGCGGCAGTAATTTCGTCATACACAGCTTCAAGTTTCTTGACGGTACGGCCGAGCAAAATAACGGTGGCGCCACATGCGGCAAAGGTTTTTGCCGCTTCGCGGCCAATACCATCACCAGCACCAGTGACTAAAATCGTTTTATCAGCCAGTGTGGTGGCGCCAAATTCGTATTTTTTCGGGTCATTATGCATTGCGGTCATTTTTTGCGTACACTCTAGGGTAGTTGTCTTGATGAATACGCTAAGTGTACTGGTTTTTGCTATTATTCTCAGCAGTCGCAGATAAATTAATGAGAAATACTTTCAAGTTACGCTCAGACAGTGTATAAAAATTTGTTAATTGAAACGTCTTGTCGTACCAGTTTAAAAAAGCGATGATAGGCAAAACGAATAACAGCATCCTGCAGGTGCTCAATACATAACAACACGAACAAGGATTGGGGAAGCCTCATGAAAAAACTCTTGCTTGTAACTGCCATCGGTAGCGCACTCAGCCTCGTCGGCTGTGGTAGCGGCGAAGATGCGCCAGAGTCGGTAAAAACCGAATATCAAGTGGCCGCAACACGGGTTGTATTTGACCCTTCAAACGGCGAAGTGCCGGTACCTTCAAACATTCTGTTAAGCGGTACGGTTGACGGCACATTAAATATTCCTGTGGCTGACCCAACCGACGGCGGCAACCCACAGGTAGCTATTAATGGTCTTGACGGTTGGGGTACGCACTCAACGTTAACCTTTGATTTCTCATTGCCAGTTGATGAAAACGGCGAACAAGTGACTGTCACCGCGGCGTCACTAGAAGCACCAGGTGCTATTCGCGTATTTGAAACCATTATGGGCGGTAATGTTGCTGCTGGTCCTCAATGTGAGACCGCACCAAGCCCAGCGGTTACTTGTGCGGTAGCTGCCGAGTTAACTTTTGGCGTTGACTTTATTGTGAAGGCAACAGGCCCAAGTGGCGTTGCTGTGGTTCCGTTGAAGCCATTCAAGCCGGCAACAGGGTACTTGGTTGCGTTAACGGACAACATTCAAGACTCTTTGGGGCGCAGTGTTAAGGCGTCGCAAACTTATGGTTTGATGAAGCGCCCAGTGTCTACTGACCCAGTATCTGCTGATCCTTCAGCACAATCATTACAAGGTTTAATTAACAGCCACGAAGCGGCGTTGGCGGCTTTTGGTGTTGATACTGACACCGTGACTTACGCGTCAAGCTTTACCACGCAGTCTACTGGCGACGCATTGCATATGGTAAAAACCACCATGGCAGCGAAGTTCTCTGCAATGGCGCAAATGGGTATGACGCCATCACCGTCATTGGGCGCAATGCCGATGGGCTACACTGCAGCACAAGCATTAGTGCAAGCAGGTGCGTTACCGAATGACCCGATGAACCCAGCATATGCGGTGGCAAACACTGCTGACGTATGGGGCGGTCAAGTGACATTGCCTTACTACTCACCGTTGCCAACTGCTGAAAATCCAACTGCGCCGTTAGAAGGTCGTTGGATGGCAAAATGTGACAGTGGTGTCTCGGTATTAGGCGCTATTCAAGCGGGCGCGATTGACCCAATGAATACACCATCAATTGACCCAGCTTGGTTAACTGGCGGCGCAGCGACCTTTGTTCCTGCGTGGGTACAGGCTTGTGCGCAAGCAAGTACTCCTGAAGCCATTGCCGCGATGGACTTTCCAGGTGTTGATCCAGAGCGTCATGTGACTCGTTACAACCCAATTCCAGCTGTTCAAGGCGAGCAAACTGTCAATGCCGTCATCACCGTGCCTAACTTAGCGACGGTTAATGCTGTTCGCGCAAGCATGGGTATGGACCCAATTGTGCAGCCAGCAAGCGGTTGGCCAGTGACGATTTTCCAACACGGTATTACCGCATACAAAGAAACCTCGTTAGCTTTAGCGGGCATGATGGCGTTGAATGGTGTTGCCACCGTATCAATTGACCACCCACTGCACGGCGAGCGTGGTTTTGGCGGTATTAACGCAACGGCGGGCCAAGGTCCTGCTACGGCGTACATGAACTTAGGCAGCTTGTTGACCACGCGTGATAACTTGCGCCAGTCAATTACTGACTTGTTAGGTTTACGTTTAAGCTTAAACGCAACGAACGTGCCAATTGATGCGTCACGCGTGTACTTCACTGGTCACTCGTTGGGTGCTATTTCTGGTACCACGTTAAGCGCTGTTGCTAACGCACCAACGCCAACGTTACCACCAGCAGGTAACGCGTTGTTCAAAGTGAGTGGTAGCTCGTTAATGGCTCCAGGTGGCAGTATTGCTAACTTCTTACTTGAGTCAAACAGCTTTGGTCCAGTCATTAAGAGCCAATTGTTGTATGCGCAAAGCCCTGATTTTGCGACTGCGGTTAACACTGCAGCAGCAAATGCTGGCGTTGCCCCAACTGACCCAGCTTTCCAAGGCTTGATGATTCAGGTGTACAACCAGTTCTGGGCTAGCTTGAGTGCAGGCGAGCAAGCGGCAATTACTAGCTTGTTTGAGCAGTTTGCTTTCGCAGCGCAAACAGTTGTTGATTCAGCTGACCCAATTAACTATGCAGCGACTGCAGCGGCAACGACGCCCATTCACTTGATTGAAGTAGTGGGTGATGGTGGTGCAAACTTACCAGACCAAGTTATTCCTAACGTGGTTGCGAACAAGCCATTGGCAGGTACTGAACCGCTGATTTCTGCACTAGGTCTGCAAGGTATTAGCAGCACCTATGCGTCAGCAGATGGTACGCCGGTTTCTGGTGCCGTACGCTTCACCGCGGGTAGCCATAGCTCATTGGTCGACCCGTCTGCATCGCCTGCGGCAACGCAAGAAATGCAAACAGAAGCAGCGTTCTGGTTCAGCAGCGGTACCACAGTCATTCCGGTGCAAAACCCAACGGTTGTTAAACCATAATCGTTGCACGCAATGTTTGACTAAAAAGGCCGCATTGTCGGCCTTTTTTTATGGCATGCTGATAAGAATTCATTTTAGGGAGATAAACAAATGTGGGAAGTAGGCCAAGACTTATTAACGTTTGTGCTTAAGGCGGCAATTATTGTTTTCGCCGTGATGCTTATTGTTGGTGTTATTGCCCAAGCCGCACAGCGGCAAAAGAGTCGCAAGGGCGAGCTGGTTGTTGATCGGCTATCCGATGATCTTCGTGACGGTGTGCACCGTTTAAAGCTCGATTTGCTCGATAAAAAACACCGTAAGAAAGCGCAAAAAGAGCTCAAGAAAAAACAAAAAAGCGAGCAAAAAGAGGAAGCACGCAAGCGTTTGTACGTGATTGATTTTAAAGGCAGCATGGATGCCCATGAGGTTGACTCGCTGCGCCGTGAAGTGAATGCGGTTGTCGCTGTAGCAGAACCTGGAGAACAAGTGCTCGTGCGCTTAGAAAGCCCAGGTGGCGTGGTGCACGGGTATGGGCTTGGTGCCTCACAATTGCAGCGTCTGCGTGATGCCAAGCTTGAGCTTATTGTGAGCGTTGATAAAGTTGCGGCAAGTGGTGGTTACATGATGGCCGCGGTGGCAAATCATATTCAGGCGGCGCCTTTTGCCATTATTGGTTCCATTGGTGTGCTGGCGCAAATGCCAAATTTTCATCGTTGGCTAAAAAAACACGACGTCGATTTTGAGCAGGTTACAGCCGGTGAATACAAACGCACGTTAACCATGTTTGGCGAGAACACCGAAGAAGGGCGACGCAAGTTTAAGCAGGACATGGAAAATATTCATGAACAGTTTAAGGCGCATATTAAACAGTTCCGCCCTGAACTTGATTTGGACAAAGTAGCGACCGGCGAATATTGGACCGCTCAAGAGGCATTGCAATATGGTTTGGTTGACTCGTTAACCACCAGCGATGCATGGCTACTGGAGCGTCGTGACAGCCACGACATGTTCTTGGTGCGCTATGTCGTGAAAAAGAATATTGGCGAGCGTGTAGGGCGTAATGTGAGCGCAGCGTTGGCAACGGTAAAGAACTTTTTGGGGCGAACTGAATCTTAATCATGATATAGGTTATTTTTTGCGAGTATTTGGAGTGGGCCATGAGCGATGAATTTGAGTTGTTTCGCCGCGAAATGACGGGGGTGACGCCGTTGGCTGGGAACGATGTAGCCGACATTCGTACAGCCTTCACCCCAACCCTGGCGCAACAAGAACGCCGTAAAGCGGCTGAGCAGCAATTAGAAGAAGACATCAACTTTCTGTCGACTGAATATGTTGAATTGGTAGAGCCATTAGACACTTTGAGTTTTGCGCGAGAGGGTGTACAGCATGGTGTGTTCAAGCGCTTGCGCTTGGGGCACTATCCGCTTGAGGCTAGTTTGAATTTGCACCATCACAGCTTGCGCCAAGCGCGCACAGCATTGTTTGATTTTATTCAAGACTGCCATAAGTCGGGTGTTCGTTCGGGGCTCATTATTCATGGCCAGGGTAAGCACTCAAAGCCGCACCCAGCCTTAATTAAAAGCTACGTGAACAAATGGCTACGCGAACTGGCACCGGTGATGGCGTTCCACAGCGCTCAACGCCACCATGGTGGCAGCGGAGCCTTGTACGTTATGCTGCGCAAAAACCCCGAACAAAAACAACTCAATCGCGAACGCCACCAGAAACGGTAGCGCAGCGAGGTTATTCTGGATTGCAACAAAGTAGGTTGTCACATGATAAAGCCGTTAAAAAAAAGCTTGGCCATTGCAGTAATCAGCAGCCTGATGCTGCTGCAACCGTGGCCTTTAAGCGCGCAAGAGCAAACCCACTCAGAGCGCTTAGGGCAAATACTGCAGCAACGCGCTAATAGCCATTTGGGCGCTGACTTTAAGTATCGCCAACTTGAGATAATTACCTTACTTGGCGAATTACGTGCCGCCGATGTGCGCCTAAGCACCCGTGTTGCAGAGCTTGATCAAGGGCTGAATCAAGTGCTCAGAGCCGACGAAATTGTGGTCAAGGGCGACTGGTTGAGTGCTGCGAAAAATAATTTAGTGGTTGACGAAGTGATCGCCAAAGAAGCCCAACTAACGGTGGCTTATTACGGCAAGGGCCAATCAAATTTGCATGCGTTGTATGACGCTGCCGTGGCGAAGAAGTCATTTCAGCGCGCATCAAGCCCGTTAATTTGGCAAGTGAAGAAATCACGTTTGGAAAACGTCGTACTGAATTTATTTGACCAAGGCGAGCCAATTCTAAGCGTGCGCCTAGCTAGCCTGGAATTGCCGGAAATACATGCCAACGACACTGCCAATGATTATATTTCGCGGGTGTTGTGGCCGGTGCTTGAGCAGGTTGTTCGCCAAGCTATGTTCGGCAGCTCCGATGCCGTTGTCGACATCGGCCGCCTCACACAGTTTATTAAACGCGAGCTGTAGCTCGGCTACAAGTTACGTTCTTTCAGGTCGGCTTTGGCGTCGTTGAAGACATCTTCGTCGAGGCCGCCTTCGCTTTTCGCGACAATAACTGACACCATGGCATCGCCAGTCACATTAACCGCGGTACGTGTCATGTCGAGCAAGCGGTCAACACCAATAATTAAGCCGATGCCTTCTACGGGTAGGCCAACTTGCCCCAACACCATGGCGAGCATAATCATGCCAACACCAGGCACACCGGCAGTACCCACCGATGCCAAAGTTGCGGTTAAAACCACCATCAAATAATCCGCGATAGTCAGGTCAACCAAATACACTTGTGCAATAAATACCGTGGCCACGCCCTGCATAATGGCCGTGCCGTCCATGTTTATGGTGGCGCCAAGCGGTACCGTGAACGAGCCAACACTGTTACTGACACCTAAGCGCTTGGTGACGGTTTCAAGGGTAACCGGCATGGTGGCATTAGAGCTTGCCGTACTGAAACCAAAAATTTGGACCTCGCGCATTTTTCGCAAAAAAATCAAAGGGTTCATGCCTGATAAACCTTTGAGAAGAATAGGGTAGGTTACCAACGCATGCACAATGAGTACAAACAGCACCAATAAGAAATATTTGCCTAAGCTGAATATAGTTTCGAACGAGGTTTCTGCAAATAGCTTCGCCATTAGCGCAAACACCCCGTAAGGGGCTATGTTCATCAAAATAATAACCAGTTTCATGATCACTTCATTGAAGTCATCAAAAATGGTTTTAATGCGCTCGCCAGGTTTACCTACAAGCGCCATAGCAATGCCAAACAGCAGTGCAAACACAATAATTTGCAACATGTTGCCGTTGGCAAAAGCGTTGAATGGATTGGTGGGGAACAAATCAATGATCACTTGCGCCAGCGAAGGTGCCTGTGTGGGCTCGTAAGTCGCATCGGTCGCAAGTTCAATGCCGGTACCCGGTTGTACCAAAACAGCCATGCCTATGGCAAAGGTAATCGCGATGGCGGTTGTAATAAGGTACAAACCAACTGACTTACCGCCTAAACGCCCAAGTTTACTGGGGTCGCTGAGTGAGCAAGTACCCACCACCAACGAAACGAACACTAATGGCACCACCAACATTTGTAATGACGAGATAAAAATCTGGCCAATAACAAAGAACAACCCTTTAGTTAGATAGCCTTCGACAATGGTGCTATCAGGAAATAAAGCTTTCAGTAGCATGCCAACAATAATGCCGGCAACCATACCAATGACGATGCGGCTCGTTAAGCTGAGCTTCTTCTTATCAGACATAAATATTCCTTTGCGGTTTTTATGGGCTCAAGCCTACCAGAATTCAAAAAAAAACAGTAGTTGAAACGAAAAAACCGACGGCTAAGCGTCGGTTTTTTGAGGTTAACAATATATCTGTACGGCTACATATATTCAGGGCCGAAGCCGTTGGTCCAAATAATGGCCGAAGTAACCATTAAAATAACCATGAGAATAAGCCCTGCAGTGACCACTGAAGACGAGTACAAAAAGCCGCGCTCTTCAGGAATGTGCATTAAAATAGGTACGCCTGAGTAAAGTAGGTAAACCGAATAAGCGATACCGGCTAAAAACGCCATCGTCACAAACCATAATTCTGGGTACAATGCCGCCACACCAGACATGATCGCCGGCGTTGCCGTGTAGGCTGCCAACTCAAGTGACTGCGTAAACGTTGGGCTAGCGCCAAAGGTTTTTGCCATCCAGTGAATTAAATAAGCTAGCGCAAAGGTTGCACCAATAATGCCGGCGTACATGGCAACGGCCATCATGGTTGCACTTTGCTCGGTTAGAAATGTTGCTTCACGTGCGCCAATGCTCCAGCCGAGGTGTGCAGACGCGTAATAAGCCGCAGCACAAGGTAGCAAGGCGATAATTAGAATATGGCTTAGTGCAAAGGTCATGCTCTCGTGACGTTGGTCGATTGACTTCCATTCGTCAACGGGATGCGCGTAAAGGCCCCAAATGTGATTTAAAATCATGACATACCTCAACTTCTGTTGTTGTTCTGGTGTTTTGTTTATTGTCATTGACGCTTTTTTATGCGCCTTAACAACAATAATGGTCGGATTTTCAACAGAGTCAAGGTAATTTTGTCGAATAACCCTGATTTTTGTGTGTAATATTTTAATAAGACTTTCGGAGCAGCTCGTGCAGCAGTTATTAGCGCCTATACGCCAATTTTTACAGTGCGAAACACCACAACAATGGTTGCAAGAAGCGGTGAAACCCGAGAACTTGCGGTATTTACTCATCGACCATTTGGTGTGCGAGTTAAAAGCAGCGCAGTCGGCGATGTTGCTTATTCGGCGCTATGCGGTAGATGAGGCCAGTGGTGATGCTCTGCTCGCTTGGCTTAAACCCTACGAAGACTTTACCTATCGAAAAACCGGCGATTGGCGCATGCTTGCTGATCACGAACGCCTAACTAAAGCCATGCTGCCGAAGCGTGATGCACCGTACAGTGCCGAGTTGATCAATAAAATGGTTTTGCTGATCAAAGAAGAGCTGCATCATTTTTACCAAGTGCTAGAAATAATGCACGAGCTGAATATTGAGTACGACAATATTAGCTCCAGCCGTTATGCGCGAGGCATGTTGCGTCATGTGCGCACACATGAACCGGCAACATTAATCGATAAACTGATTTGTGGGGCATACATTGAAGCGCGTTCGTGCGAGCGATTTGCGGCTTTAGCGCCACATGTTGATGAGCGGTTAGCCAAATTTTATATCAGTTTGCTGCGCTCAGAAGCGCGCCATTTTGAAGACTATCTAACGCTTGCGCAGCAGTTTGGTGGTGATGTGCAAGAACACGAATTAAATGAGCGGGTCAAGTTTTTCGGTGAGGTTGAAGCGCAATTAATTCGCTCGCCAGACTCAGAGTTTCGCTTCCACAGTGGTTGTCCCGTTCGGGCTGTCGCTAGCGAAAGTTAACGCACGTTTGTTTGCGGTTACTTTCAAGTAACTGCTTTGGCTGTACCAATCGCCAAGTACAATGCGCTCGGCCAGTTCGCCATTGGGTAAGCGATGTTGGTGCACTGCTGGGCGATGTGTATGCCCATGAATAAGATATTGCACGTCATGACTGACAAAAGCTTCGCGCACCGCATGCTCGTTGACATCCATAATGCGCAGCTGTTGCTCGGTCAGTGGTTTTTGCGTTTTACTTGACGCCCGTAGCTTGTTGGCAATGCCCATACGCCAAGACAACGGCAACGCCAACAGTAGCTGTTGCAGCGGCCGCCAACGAATTACTTTGCGGAATCGTTGATAGCTTTTGTCATCAGTGCAAAGGGTATCGCCATGCAGCAGCAGCGTTTGTTTGCCGTACAAATCAACCACGCTGGGTTCGGGCAATAGGGTTACCCCAGTTAGTTGGCTAAACTGCTGGCCAACTAAAAAGTCGCGATTGCCGGCCATAAAATAAACCGGCACGCCGCTGGCGGTTAGTGTGCGCAGCGCGTGTTGCATGCGCTGCACAAACTCACTGGTGTCATCATCGCCAATCCAAGCGTCGAATAAGTCGCCTAATATATATAAAGCGTCTGCGTCGTAGGCTTGGTTTTGCAAAAAGCCTTCAAACAGCGCGGTAATATCTGGCCGTGCTGGGCTTAAATGCAAGTCTGAGATGAACCAAGTAGCCATTTATCGACACGTCTTATTCAGCGATGGTCGCGCTTTTAATAACGACATCATCAACCGGTACGTCTTGGTGGAAACCAGCGTGCGAGGTGCGAACGGCTTCAATAGCGCGAACTACGTCCATACCTTCAACCACTTCACCAAACACACAATAGCCCCAGCCGCCCATGCTTTCATTTTTGAAGTTCAAAAAGTCATTGTCAGCTACGTTAATAAAAAACTGTGCGGTGGCTGAGTGTGGGTCTTGGGTGCGGGCCATAGCGATAGTACCGACGGTGTTTTTCAAACCGTTGTTGGCTTCGTTATCAACCGGAGAGTGCGTTGGTTTTTGCACCATTTCCGTGTTAAAGCCACCACCTTGAACCATGAAACCACGAATAACACGATGAAATAACGTGTTGTCGTAAAAACCTTCGCGTACGTAAGTTAGAAAGTTTTCTACGGTTTTAGGGGCTTTATCAGCGAATAACTCAAGAGTAATGTCGCCATGATTAGTGTGTAGGGTAACCTGCATTGAATTTGCTCCACGTTTTACAGATAGTGTTATCAGACATTATTTGCCGCGTAGTTTAGCATTGTTTGTGGCAAGGCGGCACCTTGCGTTATCATGTTCATCTTATTTTTACAGCCACTTTATTCGTAGCCGCCATGCAGTTAGACAGGAGCACCCGTGCATGTTGAAAGTTTTTAATACGTTAACCCGCCAAAAAGAAGCGTTTAAGCCAATTACGCCAGGTGAAGTAAAGCTGTATGTGTGCGGGGTAACCATTTATGACTACTGTCACATTGGCCATGCGCGTACCTATGTGGCGTTTGACGTGGTGGTGCGTTATTTGCGTGAACGCGGTTACAACGTCAAATATGTACGAAACATTACCGACGTTGATGACAAAATTATTCGCCGCGCGGCAGAAAATAACGAAGCCATTACCGACGTTACTGAACGTTTTACGCAGGCTATGCACGACGATTTTGACGCTTTGAACTTGTTGCGCCCAGACGTCGAGCCAACAGTAACTGGGCACATGGGCGATATTATTGCCATGATTGAAACGTTGATAGCAAATGGCAATGCTTATATAGCCAAAGATGGCGACGTACTCTTTGATGTCAGCACCTTTGATAATTACGGCAAACTTAGCCGCCAAAACTTAGAGCAACTGCAAGCTGGCGCGCGTGTCGAGGTCACTGATAACAAGCAAGACCCGCTCGATTTTGTGTTATGGAAACAAGCTAAAGCCGGTGAGCCAAGCTGGCCGTCACCGTGGGGCGATGGCCGCCCAGGTTGGCACATTGAATGTTCAGCCATGAATAAACGCCATTTAGGCGACAATTTTGATATTCATGGTGGTGGCTCTGATTTGATTTTTCCGCACCACGAAAATGAAGTGGCGCAAAGCTGCTGCGCCAACCACAATGACTATGTGAATTACTGGATGCATAGCGGCATGGTGCAAGTTGACGAAGTGAAAATGTCCAAGTCATTGGGGAATTTCTTCACCATTCGTGACGTGCTAGCGCAGTACGATGCCGAAACCGTGCGTTATTTCTTATTGTCGAGCCACTACCGCTCGCAATTGAACTATTCTAAAGAAAACTTAGACCAAGCACGTGCAGGTTTAGAGCGTTTGTATACAGCATTGCGCGATGCGCCAATGGGTGACGACAATAGCGAGCGCAATACCGCACAAACAGAAAGCTTCGTGAGTCGTTTCAATACAGCCATGGATGACGACTTTAACGTGCCAGAAGCCATGTCGGTCTTGTTTGAGTTAGCACGCGAAGTCAATCGCGCCGTGGTTGCTGAACCCGAAAAAGCTGCCGCTTTTGCCGCTGAATTAAAGCATTTAGGTAGTGTGCTAGGCTTTTTACAGCAGTCGCCAGAGCAGTATTTACAAGGTGGCGCGGGAGACGATGAAGACGTTGCAAAAATTGAAGCATTGATCACTGAGCGTAACGACGCGCGCGCCGCCAAAGACTGGGCACGAGCTGACGCCGCTCGCGATGCCTTGAAGGCAATGAACATTGAATTAGAAGACAGTGCAACCGGCACCAAGTGGCGCCGCATTTAGGTCGCAGCTGTGCTGCGACAGCTATTAGATACTAGAGCGAAAACAAAACAGCGTCTGCTAAGGCGGTGTTAGCTTGCATCTAATATCAAATATCTAATGGCAGATATCGTTTTTGAATTTAAGAGGTACTTATGGCTTTTCCAACAGTAAGTGTATTTGACAGCTATGCCGCTACCGCTAGCGGCGATTTCGACGCCGTGATTTTATTAGGCGACTATGAAAGTGAAATTCCTGACGATTTTCGTGACTACGTGGCGCAAGCCCAGCAAATGGATGCGCGCGTGGGTAAACAAGCGTTACTCGTGCCGGCAGATGTTGCGGGTGGGCGTTTGATTGTGGCGCCAACAGGGCCGCTAGCGCCAGATTACAACGATGTACGCTGCGTGGCTGAAGCCGCAGGCGCAGCTGCGCGAATTGCACAGCAAGCGGGCGTCACCAAACCATTATTGATTGTGTTTGGTGTGCCACATGAGGCGCGTTACGGGCAAGCCGAAGCCGTTGCTTATTGGGGTGTTTGCCAGGCGTTGTATGAGCCGCTTGAAGCGCGTGAGCATCATGGCGAAGAGCAACTCGAAACCGTCACTGAAATTGGCATTGTCGGTGCGCTTGACGAACAATGGCTGCAAGCCGTTGAAGCGGGTAAGCGTGTCGCACGTGATCTAGCAGGCACTGAGCCTGAGCGTATGGCACCGCCGCGTTTTGCTGAGTATTGCCAACAAGCGTTTGCGCATACGCCAGTGCGGGTAACAGTCATTGACGACGTGCAACAGTTGCAACACGAATACCCATTATTAATGGCAGTGGCGCGGGCGTCGTTAGGTGTTGAGCGCCATCACCCGTGTGTGGTGCGTTTGGAATACAAAGCACCTGCCGCTGAGCAAACCTTAATGTTTGCTGGCAAAGGTATTGTGTATGACACCGGCGGCGCTGATGTTAAAACCGGTGGCCATATGGCGGGTATGAGCCGTGACAAGGGCGGCGCTGCAGGTGTAGCCGGTTTTGTGAAAACGGTTGCAGAAATGCGCCCTGAAACGGTCAGTGTTGTGGCTGAGCTGGGCGTGGTGCGCAACAGTATTGGCGCTGATGCGTTTGTTGCTGACGAAATTATTACTGGCCACAGCGGTGTGCGCGTGCGCATTGGTAACACCGATGCCGAAGGCCGTTTAGTGTTAGCTGATTTGCTCTCACATTTGCGTGCAGAAGCGCATGACTACCCGAATCCGCAATTATTCAGTGTAGCCACGTTAACTGGCCACGCGGCCTTAGCGAAAGGGCCTTACACGGCGCTGATCCCGAATGGACCAGCACGCGTAGAAGAATTGTCCGAAAAATTGTGGGAAGCCGGCGAAGTTTACGGCGACCCAACTGAAATTTCTTGGTCGCGCCGTGAAGATTACCATTTCGTTCGTGCGCGCACCAAAGCAGACGATACGCTATCCAGTAACAACGGTCCGTCGGCAACAACTGCGCGTGGGCATCAGTTCCCAGCCGCGTTTTTAGCGATTGCTTCTGGCTTAGACAAACACGGTAACGATAGCCAACAGCCCCTACCTTATGTGCACGTCGACATTGCCGGTAGCGGTGTTGAAGGTGGTGATTGGCAGCATGGTAAGCCAACCGCGGCACCAGTGACTTGTTTTGCGGGTTGTTACCTTCATCAATAACGTGCATCAATAAGGTTCACCAGTAGGAGATACTCAATGCGTGGTTTGAAATTTGGTTTAATCAGTTTACTTTTCTGTTTCGGCATGGCCAGTGCTCATGCGCAAGCCAACATGGATGACGTGGAAATTAAAGCCACGCAACTAAGTGATCGTGTGTACATGCTTACCGGCATGGGCGGCAATATTGGCGTGTATGTCGGTGAAGACGGCGTCGTGATGGTCGATGCGCAGTACAAAGGGCTTGCTGATAAAATTATGGCAGCTATAGCTGAGCTTTCTGATCAACCTATCAAAAGCCTGATCAATACCCATTTTCATGGTGACCATACTGACGGTAATGCGCCGTTTGCGCGTAAAGGCGTACGTGTGATTGCCCATGAAAATGTGAAAACGCGTTTAGCCGCAAATGAGAAGTTTGATCAAGACGGCTTGCCGACGGTGACATTTGATAACCGTTTGGAAGTGGCAAGTGGTGCTGCAAGTTTGAAGCTGCAGCATTACCCTGAGGGCCATACCGACGGCGACGTAGTGGTTTGGTTTCCAAACGCCAACGTCATTCATGCCGGTGACTTATTCTTTGTCGACCGTTTTCCGTTTATTGATTTGAACGCAGGTGGTAACGTGCAAGGCTATATTGATAATGTGCGTGCCGTTATTGATAGCATTGATGGTGAGACTCAGATCATCCCTGGCCACGGCGCGCTTTCAAAGCGTTCAGATTGGCTACGGTTAGTACACATGATTGAAGCCACACGCGAAGAAGTTATGACCATGAAGGAGCAGGGCATAACTGAAGACCAAGCGGTAGAACAAGGCTTAAGTGCTCAGTGGAAAGACTGGTCATGGAGCTTTATCAACGAAGAGCGTTGGATTCGTACCTTGTACTAAATTATTCATTGCTGGGAAATTGTGCATTTTGAACCAGTGGCGCACGGTGTGTGTCGCTGGTTTTTTTATTTCATAGAATCAACGTAGATAATTTGAGTGGACTTTTATTTAACAATTTGTTGAAAAATCATTTTGCTCTGATAATAATAAAAATCCTAACGTCAAATAGGAAGACTATTATGAAAAACAAAGTTATTTATTTGAGCGCGTTAATTTTGATGGTGTTTGGATTCTCGGCTTACGCTGCTTGTGGGGATTCTGTTTGTGGTTATGAAGGCAGCGCATATGTTTGTTATGTTGAAAATAGTACCGGTGGACTTCAACGTTGTACGACAAGTAGCCCTTGCAACATAAACTGCATGATGAACTGATGTCTATTTGCCAAATAATTTTCGAGGTGTGAACTATGCGCAATGGATTGCTTGCTACGCTAACCGTTGGTCTTCAATTAATACTTCTGACACCAGCGGCGCAAGCACAGCAAAACTGGGTAGAAGCTTTTCCGGAACGCTACGAAACCGTTGAACAGTTTTTCTTGCAGCATGGCTGCAAGTACGCACAAAATTCTGCCTACATTTATGAGCCTAGCTCGGGCATTTGGTGGTCTAGCAAGGAGGCAATTAATGCTTATCCGAATGTCTCGTATGCGTTTATGGCAGAGCCTTGTGACATAGCTGTTGAGCAACAGACGTTGGAACGACTATTAAACGTGAAATTTGGTACGGCACAGCGTGTTGTTTTATATTTTGACATTACCCGTGATGAACACGTTGATATGCGGAATATAATTAGAAAAAACAAAGGAATGTGGGAAAAATACCAACGCCGTCTATCACTTCTTAACGAATTTAACAAGCTGCCGAAATATAAAGTGATCACGCCGAACTTGAGTGCCGGTTCGCAGCCTTAATATTCCTAGTGCAAGGTAAAATGTATGTTGACGATTCCTGAAAAGGAAAGCTCTTGGAAGCGTTGGGCAATTCCAGTTGCAATTGGTAGCTGCGTTGTTGTTGCTGCGTTCACTGCTTATTTATCGGTTCGCTACCTTACGTCACAGCCTGTTTCCTATGCAACTTCGATTGCTGACATTGGCGATGTGCAGCTCACAGTCAACGGGTATGGTCGTTTAGCAGCTCGGCAAGCAAGCAGCATCGTTGCGCAGGTTGACGGCGTTGTTAGTCACATACAACGTTATCCAGGAACTCAACTCTCTCCCGATGAAGTGGTTTTTCGTCTTACTAACCCACAATTACTTAGGCAAAAAGATAGTGCTGAGTTTGATGTGTTAGAAGCTCGAGCAAAAATAGAAGCCACAGCAGCGTCGCACCGAAGAGAGGAACTACAGCTACAAAATGAAGTGGAGTTGTTACAAAGCAAGATAGCGATGAGCCAGCGTGAGTTTGATGTGATGCAATCACTCGCAACTGAAGGGCTCGTGGCTAGCTTAGACTTGGTAAAAAGCCAGACAGCCTTCGATGAACTCAAATTAAAACTTGAGTTAACCAAAAACTCTCTGGAAACCTTTCAAAGCCTTCGCGATGCAGAAATGCGAGCAGTTTCTTACACTTTGGAAAGGGCTAAGAAAAAACTTGATTTAGCTGAGTACGAAATCGACAACCTATCCGTAAAGGCTGAACGAGCTGGTATATTAGATGAAATATCAGAGAACATTGAAGTAGGACGCTCGGTCAGTCGAGGCGATGTTCTAGCTAAGGTAACAGACCCTACAACATTGTATGCAGATGTTATGATTCCTGCGTCAGTTGCAAGCTTTATCAAGTCTGGCATGAACGTAGAAGTCAGTATAAAAAACCAGAAAGTCACCGGTGAAGTTTTACGCGTTTATCCGAGTGCGCGAAATAATCAAGTGCGAGTTGAAGTTGTCTTTGTGGAAAAATTACCAAATGAAGCTCGTCCACAACTGGATGTACAAGCCGTCATTCATATTGCCAAAGCTAGTGGTGTTACACGAATTGAAACGCCATCTTATTTGCGAAGCGACGATAAATTGGCCACGCTACTTGTCCTCAATGGCCAGAATATTGTCGAACGAGAGGCATTAGTTGGTATTGTTGGCTCCAAGTATACCGAGATCATCAAGGGTATCTCAGCTGGCGAGGTTGTTTTACTAAACAAGCCCGAAGTTGCTCAGGCAGACAATTAAGGAAAAGTAAGTGCTCATGGCACCACTGATAGCTATAAAAAATCTGAGTAAATCTTTTGCAACCCAGGCTGGGAATGTCGATGTCTTACATGACATCAATCTTGCCATAGAAGACGGTGAATCGATTGCAATTGTTGGCCCTTCTGGAAGTGGAAAATCAACGTTGCTATCGATTATTGGGTTATTGGAAACCTTCCAAGCTGGAAGTTTTCAACTTCGCGATCACGCGGTTGACGAATTGACTGATCGGCAAAAAAGAATAATTAGAAATCAACATATAGGTTGGATATTTCAAAACTTTAATCTCTTACCTGATCTGACTGCGTGGGAAAATGTAGCGTTACCATTAAAATTTAATCAATCCATTAATCGTCAACATTATTTTTCGCTCGCTTTAGAAGCGCTGGAGCGAGTTGGACTCAAAGACAAAGCAAAGAGCTTTCCAACACAGTTATCTGGAGGTCAACAGCAACGTGTTGCAATCGCCAGAGCTTTGGTAACCAAGCCCGGTTTATTATTAGCTGATGAGCCGACCGGCAATTTAGATTCTGAATCAAGTAAAACCATAGTTGATTTACTAACACAACTCGCGCAGGAAGGCTCGGCAGTTATAGTTGTAACACACGACGATTCGGTTGCGCGCCGGTGTAGTCGGCGACTTACTTTGAACAGTGGGCGCTTAGTCGATGAGAATTGATACACGATACTTTAACTTTTATCGTGAGGTGCAACGCTGGCGAGGGCAATATGTAAAGCTGGTGGTTTTAATATTTAGTTATGCATTAGTTTGTGCGCTTTTGGCGGTAACACTTCGATTAGGTGATGTGCTATTCAAAGACTTACCGGGATGGATTGAAGTAGACAACTATGTCTATTCGGTCGTCCGCCGACATAATGACGGTGCGGTTTCTGGTATTGAAAAGAACGCGATTAACACGTTATCTACGGCGTCTCAAATAACTAAAACTAGTTGGATTTGGCCACGCAGTATGGAGTTAACCAAACCAAATGGGCAAGTCGGGAATTTGTCGGTTTTGGTTTTTTCGCAAACATTTTTTGAAAACCTTGCTCCTAGTTTGATTAGCGAAGTTCAAGGTGAGGGGATTTGGCTCAGTCATCATTTTTGGCAAAAAAATTTTTCTGATCACGTATCTGTAGACGGTTTGTTTTTTGTACATGACAGAGTTGAGTTCCCAATTCCGATAAGAGGCGTATTACCTTCTAAATTCGATGCTGTCGGGCCTTGGAAGCCCGATATTTGGCTGTCGGAAAACTACCTCGCTTATAGCACCCCTTTCAGTTCTGAAAATACACAGCTAGTTGACCGATTCCTAAATGCAGTACCGGAATATTATGGCATTATTCAAGCTGACTCTGCTGTAGAACCGTTAGCTCTTGTGAATTGGTTAAATGACTCCGACTTGATGGTTGGCGGTATTGTCATGCAAGAGGATGGCGCTGAATACGCTATATACAAAAACATCAATTTCGATCCTCTTGCGAAGTCGGCATTAGTTGAGCAGTGGACGCTAATTATCATCTTATTAGTGTTATTCGGTATTTTAGTCGTCATCAACTCGATCATTATTTTTAGTGCTCAATCACTTGATTCTCAAGCTGAATATAGATTAATGCGAATTCTTGGGGCTAAAGAAAGTCTGATTTTTAAAACACGCTTTGTATTTGCTTTAGTGAATGCATTGATAGTTGGTGTTATTTCTCTAATATTTTTAGAAATTTTGTCTGAGATTTTCAACGCAACCCCTGTATTTAGCTCATATATGAATGGAAATGAGTTGAGTGCTTCTTTTACAGATTGGGGGGCGGCGTGGTTGGTCACCACCGGGCTTTTGTTGACAACTACATTTATTCCGTTAGTAAAGCAGCGCAATGATTCATTGTTCAAACGTCAGGCTGTAACCGGTAAGTCGATAGTTAGAAAAGTGTCAGAGTTCATAATGTTAACTGCTCAGATGGCAATAGTTTTATTTGCAATTGAGCTTTGTTTTCATATTGTTTGGGACCAAGTTAAACGCGAACAGACACACGTTTTAAAATCAAATGTAAACACCATAAAAGTTAATAAATTTGGTAGTCCTATTTCTATTGCGTCATTGCGTAATGCAAACAAAAACTTTGGAACAAATGGTAGCCTCGCATTTTCGGCTACAGAATTTACTAATACGCATAGTGTGCTAACAGAAAATAGTGTGCGAATAGAAAACAATGTCGCTAAGTATGAAATGCCAATACAAGTATGGGCTGTTTCGGATAATTTTTTCCAGGTACTCGATGTGCCATTATTAGGTTTAAACGAGCGCTGGCGCAATGGTGTGGTCATTAATGCCACAGCGGCGAAATCACTAAGTGGTGACAATAACGACCTGCTCAACACAATCGGTCAAGAAATTGATTTAGGGGTTATATATGGGGTACAACGAATAGTTGGTATCGCACCAGATATTCCTCATCAAGGTCGGAGTGCAGCGCCCCGTCCATCGGTGTATACGTTACTCGTGAATCCTGTTAACCAATTTGTTATTTATCATCAGAATTCTAATGCCACACACAGTGACGTGATGTTGTGGTTAAACAACCATGTTGCAAATATAGAGACAGAAAGAGCAGCACTTCAAACACTAATCGATGAACAAGATAAAGTAGCCTACTTTTTAATGTACTTTACATTAGCCGTCTCTTTAATTTTAGTGGGAAGTGTTGTTGTTGGTCTTGTATACCAAATTAGAGCGGACTTAAACTCGTCTAAATGGGAGTTTGCAACTCTTGTTGCTATTGGTGCTCCCGATTCGTGGATATTTTGGCGAAGTTCGGCTCATCTCATATTAGCGATTATTGTTGCTGTGCCCATTTCACTAATCTTGCTAGTTAACTATCAATTGATATTAACTTCGTTGCAGATAAACATGCCGCAAATTAACGTCACATTGTTACTGTCATCGGTATTAATGACGGGGGCTATAGTCTCGTGGGTTATGTATTTACAATTGAGAAAGTTAGTTCTGCGAGCTTCTTTCGCGGACCTACGTTAAAACACCGGCTTTAAGCCGGTGTTTCTATAGGTAATGCATCTAATTCGGCTTTGGTTTTGCCGTGGGCTTGTGGGGTGCGTGTTTCTGGATCAATGTGAACAAAGACAATGTCGTCGGCTACGCAGATATTTTGTTTGGTTTGTTTGTTACGTACCACACAGGTCACGGTAACTGAGGTTTTACCGACCTTTTTGACACCAAGACCAAACTCCACTACATCGCCTTGATAGGCTGATGTTTCAAAGCTAATGGCGCCAATGTGCTTTGTAACTAAGCTTTTGGCGTCGAGTTGGCAGGCGGCAAAAATGTACGCTTCTTCGTCTATCCATTCAAGAATACGGCCACCAAACAGTGAGCCCGCAAAATTTAGGTCGTTCGGCATAACTAAGCGGCGAGATAAAAAGCGCATGTCGATTCACTCCGTGTGCAAGGTTTATGCGCTAAGTATAACCGATTAGCGCCACTTACTGTAAGTGGCGTTTGAAAAAGTCGGCGATCATTTGGTAGCGGTGAATACTGGCCTCGCGGCCACGTATTCCGTGCGCTTTACCGGGATAGGCCATCATCTCGAACGGTAACATCGATTGTTGCAATCGGTGCGTCAACAGCGCAGTGTGCGTGTACAGTACGTTGTCATCGGCCATGCCGTGATATATCAATAAGGGGCGTTCTAACTGGTCAGCATAGGTAAGCACGTCTGCCTGTCGATAGCCTTCGGGGTTATCTTGTGGAGTACCCATGTAACGTTCAGTGTAGTGGGTGTCATAGAGGGCCCAGTCAGTGACTGGAGCTCCGGCAACGCTCGCACTATATAACTCAGGTGCGCGTAAAATTAGATGCAAGGCCATATATCCACCATAGCTGTGGCCAAACACTCCAATTTTATTGGCATTCACGTATGGTTGTTGCGCCAACCACTGTGCGCCAAGCTTTTGGTCATCTACTTCAAGCTGCGCAAGTTGGCGGTAAATACCAGACTCGAACTGCCGCCCACGGTTACCGCTGCCGCGGTTATCAAGCTTAAATACCACATAGCCCTGCTGCACTAAATATTGTGTGAAATAATCGCCCCAGCTATTGGTCACGCGCTGTGCGCGTGGGCCGCCGTAAACCATGACAATGGCTGGGTGATTTTGGTTGTCGGCAATTTGCTTGGGCTTATTCACTTGATAGTACAAGCGCTGGCCATCGGCTGCATTTAAGTGACCAAATTCTGGGTAGCTCCAGTTGTTTAAATAAGGTGCTAACGGGTGATTTTGGTCTAACCGATTCTCATGTAACCAGGTAATGCGCTGGCCGGTTGGTCCGTGCAAGCTCACTTGTGGAGGTTGTTGTGAGCTAGAAAAATAATCGATATAGCTACGACCATCGGCAGCAAACTCAATGCTATGCATACCTTCACGGGTGCTTAGTTGACTGGGTTGACCGGGGCTGCTGGTATTTAAATTGGCGCGATATAAATGGCGCTCTAACGGCGAGGCTTTGCGCGCCATAAAATACACAACCCCCGTAATTTCATCCACATGGCTAAGTTCATCGACCATCCAGTCGCCGCTAGTTAGTTGGCGAATAAGGCTACCGTCAAGGCGATACAAATACAGATGCTTGTAGCCGCTACGCTCAGAGGCCCAAATAAAGTGCCGACTGTCATCTAAAAAATACAGGTCGTCATGCAGGTTAATCCAACTGGTGCTGGTTTCTTCAAGCACTGCTGTGGCTAGCTTTTCGCCTAAGCGGTGGGTGAATAATGTGAGTTTGTTCTGTGGGCGATTTTGCCATTGGTAGGCAAGGCTTTGGCTATTCGGCAGCCAGTTCACGCGAGCTAAATAACCGTCACCTAAGCGGTTTAAATTTAGCCACTGAACCTTTGGTTGCGGCGTGTCTAGATCTTTGTCACCGGTCGGTTGTGGCAAGGTAAGAACGCCTAGTTCGATATGGGCGTTGTCGGTGCCTGCCATTGGGTAGCGTTGTTCAACTAATTCCGTGCGATCAGCGTACACATCAACGCGGCGCTTAATATCCACAGGGGTTAAATCAATGCGGGTAAGTGCGATGTGCTTTTCATCGGGGCTCCACCAATAGCCGGTCATGCGTTTCATTTCTTCTTGTGCAACAAATTCAGCGGTGGCGAACTGCTCGGCGTTGTTTTTGCGCTGAGTTAGTTGCCGCTGTTGCAAAGTGGCTAAATCAACAATAAACAAATTGTAGTCATGAACGTAACTAACAAAATTTCCCTGCGGTGAAAAGCGGCTGTCGGTGGCATAGGTTGCGTTGTTGGTGAGTTGCTTTAGCTGACCCGACTCGATGGTGTACAAAAACAATTGGCCGTTTACCGGAAACAATAGCTGGCTGCTGTCAGGGGCCCATTGATAGTCGACAATGCCACTGGCAGAAATGCGTAGACGCTCGCGGCGTGCTTTTTCTTCGGCTGACAGTTCGCTACCGCCCTGCAGAAGAGTGGTAGCAGCAACTAAACGTCGGTGCTGGTCTGCGCGCACATCATACAGCCATAAGTCTTGTACTTGTGGTTGTGCTTCTGAGCCAGCTAAGTAACTGACATGAACACCGCTAGGTGCAAACTTAATGGATTTGGGTGCAGACGTCGTTAAATTGGGAGCGGAAAATATACGCTCTATTGTGAGAGACTGCTCAGTAGCAGGGGGTGTTTGGGCGTGTGCGCTGGTTATAAAAACAACCAACCCAAGAAGAAACTGTACAAAAACCAAAGCTGCGCGCATAAAAACAATGCCCTTCAAAAAAAATATGCTGTCAGTTTATCAAAGCTGACAGCATACCTTGTGACAGTGCGGCAAAGTGCGCGCTCTATGCGCTAGAATTCACCGCGCACGCCAATACTGAAGTTTCGGCCGCGCATGGGCGCGTCGTCTTTCAGAAAAGAGCTATGCACATATGCTAATTCGTCCGTTAAATTCTCCGCCTTGAAGTAAATACTTGTGTTAAAGCGATTTAACGCCGTAGGGAACCAATTCAACTGCGCGTTCACCAAGCCAAAGCCATCGGTAACAGTTTCGTTGAGTGCGACGCGTGTTTGGCTGTTGTACCAAGTGTAACCTAGCTTCGCTTCCCAGTGATTGTTCAAGTAGCGCAGCTCGGTGCCCACACGTTGCGCAGGTATGCGCGGCAGATTGTCATGCTCATTGCGACTGCGGGCGCGCACATAGTCACTAAAAGCATGTAACTGCCATTGCTCGCTAAAGCTGTAATAGCCGCTAAGTTCGTAGCCGTACAGCTCGACGTCACGTTGTACGTAGGCGACAACGGCTAAGCCCTCATCGTGATCGTGTTCGGCATGCTCGTCTTCAACGTGCGGTTCGCCAGCGTGTGCATCTTGCTCAATATCGACGCTGTTAATACCCGTAAAGTTGGCATAAATATAATCGTCAACACGGTTATAGAATAGGTTCCAGTCCATGTGGAACTTAGCGGTATCAATGTGTAAACCGAAGTCTAAATTGTTCGATTTTTCGATATGAATGGCAGCGTCACTGGCTTCGACGTGGTAGGCGTGTTCGGCCTCTTGATGCAATTCGTAGCCTAAGCCAAGTTCATAAGTGCGCGTAGCAAGGTGCGCGCCATTGGCATACAGCTCGTTGGCAGAAGGTGCTCGTTGCGCATGGCTATAGTTTGCCGACAATTGCATGCCCGCAACCAACGGATACGTAAAACCAACAGAAGCTGATACTGGGGTGAAGCTATCGCTGTGCGCACTTTCATGGGTATCACCATGACTTGCTAATTCAATGTGAACGTCATCAATACGTGCACCAAGCTGCCAATTTAAGTCATTGATTTCGCGCTCAAGTAACCAAAACACGGCATGTTTTTCGGTGGTTGAGGCTGGTGTGTAGGCCTCTTCGCCGAAGGCGTTTTGATCTTGCGTCATAAAGTGATAGCCAAGCGCGCCCTGCCAATTCGCTAGTGGCGCGTGGTTTAGCTCAATGCGCAGTTCGTGCTGGCGATTGGTAAAGGTTGTACTCGGTAAACCGTCTTCTATTTCCTGGAGCTGATAGTCGGTAAAACCGTACCGCAAGCTGGCTTTTTCAATGCCAGCGAAAGGTTGCTGCCATGCGCCTTGCACTTGAATGCGATTTTGCCACATATCAGCAAAAGGGCCCGCTTCTTCAAGGGCTTCTTCTTCGTGCGCACCGTGCCCGTGGCCTGGAATGCCGTATTGTTGCTCTAAACGACCATAAGAAACACCGAGGTAACCACTGTCAAATAAGTAGCTAACGCCAATGTTTGCGCCTTGCGCATCAACAAAGCTATTGGCGATGTGATCGGTTTGTTCGCCTTCGTCGTTGGTAAACATTGGCACGTCATAGTCGTCGCTACGGCGTTTAAACGCATCAAGGTGCCACACAGTGTTTTTATGATCAGCGCTGAAACCAATCGAGCCTTCGCGAGAGTTGCTTGCGCTATTGAATGCGGTATTGAAATAGCCGCGTGAACCGCCAACTGCTTGGCTGGCAATGCGGTTGTCAACCACGTTAACCACACCGCCAATGGCGCCAGAACCGTAGAGTAAAGTGGCTGGGCCGCGGAAGATTTCAATTTGTTCGGCCACCGAGGTTTCTGTCGTGACTGCGTGGTCAGGTGAACCACGTGATGCGTCGCCGCTATCGAGACCATTTTGTAACACTTTCACGCGAGGGCCGTCGAGGCCACGCACAATTGGGCTGCTGGCCACACCGGCAAAATGCGTTGCGTTAATGCCTGGTTGTTGGGCTAAGGTTTCGCCAAGGGTGTGAGCCTGCTGCTCGCGTAGGGCGTCGCCAGCCAACACGGTCACCGGTTGTGACGACTCTAAAGCCGTGCGCTCTAATGGACTGGCCGTCACGGTGATAATTTCAGTGTCACCGTGTTCATGGGCCTGCTGTTGTTCGTCTGCATGTGCAACAGACAGACTGACAAAACTTGTTACCAATAAAGCCAATGGGGTTTTACGAAACTGCGATACCATACCCATGAATCTCCGCAACCGAATGAGTTGTTGTGTAATGTTATAATATAACAATAACGCAGTTTGCTATGGCTCGCAATAGGGGAGTTGGGTAAACTGACTCGGATTTTTATTCGTTTTCAAACTAATTGGATGTTTATTATGCGATTTTCTTCTGTTTTTGGTGTGCTTGCTCTGACGCTGAGTTTGTCTGCGTGCGGTGAGAGCGCGCAGCCGGCAGCGAATGAGGCGAGTGCCAACGCTGCTGCTTTGCAGGCGCACCTTGAGTTTTTGGCCAGTGATGACCTAGAAGGCCGTGACACGGGTAGCCGTGGCCATGAAATTGCTGCGAAATACATTGCGGCAGAATTTAAAGCCTTAGGTCTTGAGCCTGCGGGCGATGATGGCACCTATTTTCAACGGATCAAGTTTCGTCGAAGTTACTTGGAAGAAAATAGTGCGTCGTTCACATTAACAACTGGCGAAGACACCATTGAATTAGACTACCCTAAGCAGTTCATTACTGGGCCAAGCGCTTACAGTGAGCATGACGATGTCGAAGCGCCACTCGTGTTTGTTGGCTATGGGTTGGTATCTGAAGCTTTTGATATTAATGACTACGCTGGCCTTGATGTAGAAGGCAAAATTGTGGTGATGGCAACCGGCCGTCCTGAGCATTTACCAAGTGAAGAAGGCGCCCATTTAAACAGTAGCAAGGCAAAATTTGCGGCTGAACGCGGCGCGGTAGGTATTATTACGTTACATACGCCTGCACGGGAAAAAGTACGTCCGTTTGAAGTTAGTATTATGTATCAGCGCGCGCCAAGCGTACGTTGGTTGCAGCCAAACGGCGAACCGAATGTGTTGTATAAAAATATGGCCGCGTCAGCTTATGTGAACACCGATGCGGCCGAGCAACTGTTTGTGAATGCGCCGGTTAAGTTAGCGGACATTTACGCGCAACTTGAAGCCGGCGACATGCCAAAAGGTTTTGACCTTGGCGTAAGTGCCCGCTTACAGCGCTCTTCGCGCCATGAAGAAATTTCTAGCCCAAATGTGGTGGCGGTGTTACCGGGTAGCGATGACAAATTAAAAAATGAATATGTATTGTACACAGCGCACTCAGATCACATTGGTGTGACTAAAGACTTAAGCCAAGACGATCATATTAACAATGGTGCAATGGACAATGCCTCTGGCGTAGCTGTCATGCTAGAAACTGCGCGTATGTTTGTAGAAAGTGGCGAAAAGCCGAAGCGTTCAATTATGTTCTTGTCGGTAACGGCAGAAGAACGTGGTTTGCTTGGGGCTGATTATTTTGCACACCACCCAACGGTGCCGTTAAGCCAAATCGTAGCCAACGTGAACTTAGATATGCCGGTATTATTGTACGATTTTGCAGATGTAATTGCGTTTGGCTCTACCCATTCTACTTTGGGCGATTCAGTCGCGCGTGCTGCCGGTGAGTTTGGTATTGAGCTCAGTGCTGACCCAATGCCAGAACAGGCTATTTTCACTCGCTCAGACCATTATCCGTTTGTGAAAAAAGGCGTACCGGCGGTATTCTTGATGACGGGTTTCACCTCAAAAACTGAAGGTGAAGACGGCGGTGAAGTATGGGGTAAATTCTTTGCTGAGCATTATCACCGCCCAAGTGATCAACCCGACTTACCGATTAACTACGAAGCCGGTGTCACTTTTACCAATATTAACTATCAAATTGGTGAAGAGATTGCCAACCAAGCGGAACGCCCACGCTGGTTGCCAGAGAGCTTCTTTTCGAAACTTGATTAATCACCTGCAAACAAGGCTCGCCTAAATAGGCGAGCCAGGTGGTAATGCCGGGGCCGGTTGTACTGGCCACGGTTTACCATCTGCCCACTGTTTTAATGCAAACACTGCATAGTCCTTGTGTGCTGAAGGCGCGGCTTGTTGCCATTGCTGTTGCTGATGCTGCAAAAAGCTATAAACAGCGGCTTTGACTGCGGCGCTACTATTGTCATGCTGATACGCACGCACCACCGCCCCTAAACTTTCAAATGCTAATCGTTGTTGCAGGCTACTGGCTTTGTTGCTGTGCGCCGGTTGAATGGCGGCCTTAGCAATAGCACTCAGTACTGCGGAAACATCAGGAATTGCCGCGTCACGACTATGTTGCTGTTGTAAACGTTCTAAACGTTGCGGGTGCAGCATCAAGTCCAACACAAAACGCGCCGCACTTGCGGCCATGGTGTCGGTATCGACAGTCACCCCAGTTAGGCCACTAAAGCGTTCACGGTCATAGCCTTCGCCGTATGCTGCAGGTAACAATAGACTGTGCAGGTGCTCTGGCAGAGCCAGTGTTTTGGCGCTAAGGGTATTGCTGAGTACTTGCAGCGCACGTTGCTGTTGCGAAGCATTCACTGGACGCGTTTGCACCGCCTTACTGTCAGTGTTTTTTACCGCGTAGTCATAATGCATGCCGGCAAGCATTTTTACTGCGGCTTCGGCTTGATAGCGGTGCAACAAGTACACCGGCACCAACACATTTTGCAGCTCGCTCAACGGGCGGCCATTGGCAAGGTTGCCTAAGCCAAATTGTTGTAAGGCGGTTTGTCGTACAGCCAGTAATCGTTCAAGCTCGGTTACCGCGTCACTGCCGTTATCCCACAAATGTGCATCGGGGTGAGCGCCGCCAGCGGCACGAGCATCACGGTCAGAAATAAACTGCAGGCCTAACCGCTTATTTTGGGCGAGCACTTGGTTTAGGTCACCGTTGCCATACCCATAAGCGACCACTTGCATGTCCCACAGGCCAATGCGGTTGGTATAAGCATCGTTGAGTTTCAGTTTGCCAGTTTGCGTGTCAATGGTCACAAATGGATGTGGGTAGTCCATGACTGACGAGCGGTCATTGGCGCTGGCGGCAAAGTTATGGGCAATACCTAGGGTGTGGCCAATTTCATGGGCCGAAAGTTGGCGAATGCGGTTCAGTGCCATGGCTTCAATGGCTTGCTCTAATTGCTGTTGCTGTGCTTTTGAGGCTGCGGCATAGGGCGCAAGCAAGCCCTGTGCAATAAGCATGTCTTGGCGCACCCGCAACGAGCCGAGCGTGACATGGCCCTTGATAATTTCGCCGGTGCGAGGGTCAATAATTGATGAGCCATATGACCAGCCTCGAGTGGCGCGATGTACCCATTGAATCACGTTATAGCGTACGTCCATCGGGTCGGCGTTGGCAGGTAATTCACGTACTTGAAAGCCTTCTGGGTAATCAATGGCGGCAAAGGCTTCGGCCCACCAGCGGCCACCTTCAAGCAATGCCGTTTTCACCGGCTCTGGCACGCCAGGGTCTAGGTAATAAATAATGGGTTGTTCTTTGCTTAAACGGTGGCGCGGTATGTATTGTACTTGCAGCGGCTCACCTAATGGCGCCGCGTAATCGTAATGGCTTTCTGCCCAAAACCCACTTTGCGGGTGAAATTTACGTGGCGTGTAGTTGTCGTCAGGCAAGCGAATAAACGAGTGATGCAAATGCAGGGTAATATGGTCGGCATCAGCGGCTACGCTGCGTACGAAGTTGCCTGTACCTTCGCCACTGAAGGTTATTTTTGCCTCTAGCTCAGTATTGTCTGGGAAGGCTTTGCTGCGCTGCGGATAAATCACCGATTTATCGCTGCTTAAGCGATATTGGCCCTGTTTGGTGTCGCGCAGGCGTTGCGTGACACCGTGGGTGTCGCTTAATAAAAATGGGGTGTAGTCAATAAGTACACGCTGGGCATCAGCGGCGACCACCTCAAAACCAGCAATGACTGAGTCGGCAAATGCTTCCTTAATACTGGCTCGCTCGGCAGCGTTGTCGGTATTGGCACGAAATTGCGTGTTGTGCTGCATCAGCAACACTTTGTTGCCCTCAATGAAAAAGCTTGCCAGTCGTGTGGCACCAAGCTGCCCTCTATCTAAACCGATATCGTTTGAGCCAAGCCCCCAGGGTAGGCTAGTCTGGAAAATAAATTGCGCTTGGCTTGTCGCTGACTGGCGTGGCACTTGAAGGTAGATCTTGCCTTTGGCTTGATCGTGATAAAACGTGAAAAAACCTTCATGTGCTTGCAACTTGGCAGTAAACTCAGCAACTGCGGAGCTTGCGGTTTCAGCTTGCGCAGCAGCGGGAGCGGCAAGTGCCAGCTGGCTCGCGGCCAGATAACAACCGATAAAAGCTAAAAAGACAAAACGTAGCATGTTAACGACTCACTTAGTCTTTCGACAAAAGTTAAAGACAAATTTAATGGACACGGCCCATGTTTAATACTCGTTATAACAAACTCGCACCACAAAGTAATGGGGCAGATAGCGTCGGCGCGGTTGGCGGTGGAAAATTCACGGTGGATTCGCGTTTAGGGGCCGATAGTTTTGTGTTGGCGCAGTGGCCATTGTGCGAGCTAAGACGCTTTGATGACCAACGTTATGATTGGTTTATGTTGGTGCCCAAAGTGCCGCACTGTGTCGAATTTCTTGATTTGCCCTTGGCACAACAGCAACAACTGGCGCAGGAAACACAACAAGCAGCGCAATTACTGAAAACCCATGGGCGAGGCAACAAGCTGAATGTTGGTGCATTGGGTAACGTGGTTAGCCAATTACATGTGCATTTGGTCATGCGTGCTGAAGGCGACCCCGCATGGCCAGGCCCCGTGTGGGGGCACTCGCCGGCGCAGCGTTTTAACGAGGCCGAACAAATGGCCGAGATTAAACGCTGGCAAGCTCTGCTTTAAGTTGGTCGCACCATTTTTGAATACGTTCTTCGCTGTATTCGTACTGGCTGTCTTCATCAAGGGCTAGGCCAACAAAGAACTCGCCGTCGGCAATGAGCGCTTTTGAGGCGGCGAAGTCATAACCCTGATTCGGCCAAAAGCCAATGCGAATACAGCCTTGGGTGCCGCTGTTTGCAGCCAGCTCGTCGTGCAACATGCCCAAAGCGTCTTGAAACCAGTCGGTGTAGCCCACTTGGTCGCCCATGCCGAATAACGCCACAATTTTGCCGTTTAAGTTTAACGTAGCAATGTCGTCCCAATGGCTTTCCCAGTCTTCTTGAATTTCGCCAAAGTCCCAGGTTGATAAACCGAAAATAATGACATCAAACTGTTCGGCTTGCTTTAGCGGCACATCTTTAATGTTAAATAACTCAACTTCACCGGGGGCAAATTGCGCTTGAATTTTTTCTGCCGCAATTTCGGTAAAACAGGTGGTTGAGCCGTAAAATAAACCGATTCGTAACGTCATGGTTGATATCACTGTGCGATCAAGTTTTGGTGGATTAACGAAGGCGCTAGTGTATCAGAAAAAAACCGCTTTATGGTATGCTTGCCACCTTGATATCAAACAGTAAACAGAAGGAAAACTTGGGTTATGGCATCAGCGGCGTTCAATGATTATGTGCAAGCACTCGAAACCGTTTTTGATCAAGCGGTTACCGAAGGTTCTGATGACGAGCTTTTTGCCAGCGGCTATTTGCGCGGCCACTTTGATTTAGTGGTAGCCCAACTTGAACTCAATGACGCGGCGCAAACAAGCGCTGTACTGCCAGCGGTGCAGGCTTCTGTTGAGCATGCGAAACATGAACTAGCGCCGGCCGACATGGTGCATATTCAGGCTATGTTGCAACGTCTTGCAGACGCTGCGGCGCAAGCCGAGCCAACAAGCTAGCCCCAAGCGGCAACGGTTCGTTTAGCAACTGCCCCACTAGAATTTCAGCACAGAGTGGAGCACTGGTGAATCCGCGTGAGCCTAAGCCACCTAATACGCCTAAGTTATCCGTAAGCCAACCGCAGGCAGGCAGATGATCGCGGGTGGTGTGGCGTAGTGCCGCACGGTCGCTAACCGCGGTTAATTGCGCGGTCCATGGCTGTTGTAGGTTATCTTGTAAGGTTGCTAAGTTTTCTGCGGTGTCCGCGCTATGGGTGGGCTGTTGCTGTTGCGCGTCAAACTCAAGACCGGCGCGTTCGCGCGCATAGGTAGCGCCAACGCAATGCAACCCATTGGCCTGCGGGGTAAAATAGCCTTTATAACAAACCACCAAGTGACAGTTCGAACTAATCTCGGTTGCTTGCACCTGAGTCACTTGGCCGCGAACGTTTTGAAAATTTAGCTGCCATGGTGCGAGCAGGGTGTTGCTGCCGGCACCGGCCGCAACAATAACGGTTTGTGCATGGTAGTGTGACCCATCTGCAGCGCTAAGTTGCCAACCATCATGCTCCGGTTTCATTGCTGTTATTGGCGCACAGGTTGTCACTCGAAGCTTATTCCCACAAGCGGCAAATAATTGCTGAACTAATTTTTCTGGCGGCACCCAACCAGCCCGCGGGTACAATAAGGCAGGCTGCGCAGGAAGCGCGTTCCATAGTGCTTGCGTGGCGGCGCTATCAAGCTCGCGCACTAAGCTGTCGTGGTAAATGCCGCTAGCAATAATTTTGTCATGGCGTTGCTGGCGCGTGGCATTAAACGCCAATTGCACCACGCCGGTTTCGTGCCATAGCGAGCTGTGTTGCTGATAAAACTGCCGCGCATGATCAAAAGCACCTAAGAAAAACTCGCTGAGGGGGCTTAACTCGGCGTGCAGCAGCGGATAAACGGCACCTTGCGCGTTGCCTGAAGCACCATTTGCAAGGCCAGTGGTGAGTAACTCGACGCTAAAACCATGCCGACACAACGACCAAGCCAAGCACGCTGCGGCAATACCTCCGCCAATAATGGTTACTGGCGCGGCAGCTGAGTTGCTGTTGTCGCTCAAGCTACGCGGTGCAGACTGCGTTTGTTCGGTGCTCACCACGCCACGTAGCATGTCGCGTTTACGGCCAAAACCTTTAACTTTTTTAACCGCAAAGCCAGCCTCTTGCAGGCCGCGGCGCACGGCTCCAGCAGCGGTAAAGGTGGCGAAGCTGCCATGCTCGCGACAACTTCGAGCCATGGCACGATATAACTCTGGTTGCCACATTTGCGGGTTTTTGTCTGGCGCAAAACCGTCAAGAAACCACGCATCAATGGTATTCGTGGCATGAGGTAGCCACTGCGGTAGTTGGTCGTGAATATCGCCATACCATAAGTCGAGGGTAACGCGGCCATCATCAAATTGTAGGCGATGACACCCAGCATGAGGGCTTGGCAAGGCGTTAATCAATAACTGGGCATAAGCCGCTAGCTCAGGAAAGTGCTGCAAAGCACGCGCCATATCAGCTGGCGCTAACGGGTATTTTTCAAATGACACAAAGTGCAAGCGCATGGTGCTTGGCGCCAGCTCGGCGAACAGCGCCCAACTGGCTAAAAAGTTAAGCCCGGTGCCAAAACCGCTTTCAGCAATACGAAATGCCGAGTGCGAATGAGTTTGCCAGCGCTCGGGCAGATCGTTATGCTGAAGAAACACGTAACGACTTTCGGCAAGGCCATTTTCATTATTAAAATAAATATCGTCGAACTCAGTAGAGACCGGCAAATTAAATTCATTAAAACGAATATGGGCTTTGTCAGGCGCTTTCACAGGTGATTAACTCATTTGGTTAAATTAGTTATAAAAAATTATGCGCGATATTGTATCGAATTAGTGTAACAATATTTCGTTAAAATGACGGAAAGCAGACCACTTTTTTAATTAAGTAAGCTACCATACATCAGCGCTCAGCAAGACAGGATATGAGAATGAGAAGAGCAGTGATTACCGGTATGGGCATTGTGTCCAGTATCGGCGTGAACAAACAAGAGGTGTTGGAGTCGTTGCAACAAGGACGCTCGGGCATCGAATTCTCGCAAGAATTTGCCGACATGGGGCTACGTTGTCAGGTGTGGGGGCCAGTGCGAGCTAACCCAGCTGACCATATTGATCGTAAAGCCTTGCGCTTTATGGGCAATTCAGCCGCTTATGCCTACATGGCCATGGCGCAAGCCATTGAAGACGCAGGTTTAACCCATGAGCAAGTGTCAAACCCTCGTACCGGTTTAGTGGTGGGTTCGGGCGGCGCCTCGGGTGAACACCAAGTTGCTGCGGCCGACATTATGCGCGAAAAAGGCGTGAAGCGCGTAGGTCCATACATGGTGCCACGTTGCATGGCGTCTACCACGTCTGCATGTTTAGCAACCCCATTTGAAATTAAAGGCGTGAACTATTCAATTAGTTCAGCGTGTGCGACTTCGGCTCACTGTATTGGTCATGCCTTAGAATTAATTCAATTCGGTAAGCAAGACCGTGTATTTGCCGGTGGCGGTGAAGAGCTGCATTGGACCTTGGGCATGGAATTTGATGCCATGGGTGCACTCAGCACCAAATACAACGACACGCCAAGCAAAGCCTCACGTACCTATGACGCTGATCGCGACGGCTTTGTGCCTGCAGGCGGCGGCGGTATTTTGGTTATTGAAGAACTTGAAACCGCATTGGCGCGTGGTGCAACTATATATGCCGAAATTGTTGGCTATGGTGCTACCTCAGACGGCTACGACATGGTTGCGCCTTCAGGCGAAGGTGCTGTTCGCTGTATGAAGATGGCGATGGAAACCTGCGATACGCCAATTGATTACTTGAACACACACGGCACTTCAACGCCGGTAGGTGACACCAAAGAGCTTGAGGCGATTCGTGAAGTGTTTGGTGGGCAAGCACCTTATATTAGTGCAACCAAAGCCATGACAGGTCACGCGTTAGGTGCAGCTGGTGTGCATGAAGCCATTTATTCATTGCTGATGTTGCAACATGGTTTCGTGGCGCCTTCCATTAATATTGAAACGCTTGACCCAGCAGCAGAGGGCATGAACATTGTGCGTGAGCCACAGCAAGCTCAGCTCACCACAGTGATGTCGAATAGCTTTGGTTTTGGCGGTACGAACGCAACGTTAGTTTTGCGTAAATATCAATAAAATTAACATCCTCGCCTACTAAACGATGGTAAAAAGGTGCGCAATGTCGCACCTTTTTGTTGTATGCTCTTTAACAACTCGTCCATCGCAATGAAGATTAACTCAATGCATATTTTGGCAGACGCCTCAATGCCGCAAGTTGCGGTGTTGGTTGAACACCTGCAAGCGCAGGGCATGGCTTTAACGCTATCTACATTTCAAGGTCGCCAACCTTCTGCAGCACAGCTGTCAGCAGCTGATGTGTTAATGATTCGCTCTATTACCCGAGTTGATAACACCCTGTTGCAACAAGCCCCGAAGTTACGTTGGTTAGGTACCGCAACCATTGGTACAGAACATGTTGACGCTGGCGCATGTGCCGCGGCTGGGGTTACTTTTGCGTCAACCCCAGGGGTGAATGCGCGCGCCGTTGGTGACTACGTTGCCAGTGCCGTCGCAAACTTCGCATTAGAACGCAACCAGCTGCCGCAAGGCGAGGTTGCTATTGTGGGCGCTGGCCACACAGGGTGTGCGGCTGGTGAACGTTTGCAAGGCTTAGGCCTGAACGTGCATTACTATGACCCACCGCTACATGCGCAGGGCATTAAATTTGTGCATAACAACTGGCAACGCGTATTTAACAGCGCGGTGATTTCGTTGCATGTGCCGCTAACCACTCGCGGTGAATTTCCAACTCGGCATTTAATCAATACGAAAAATATTCAGCAGTTAGCCGCTGGGTGCTTATTGATTAATGCCAGCCGTGGGGCCGTCGTAGCGGAACAAGCCTTGTTGCAGGCCATGCAGCGCCAACAGGCGTTGCATGTGGTGCTTGACGTGTGGGAGCACGAACCGCAAATTAATCATCAATTATTACCATGGCTGCACTATGCCACTGCGCATATTGCAGGCCACAGTTTAGCCGGTAAAGTAGGTGGTAGCTTACAGTTGTTTGAAAAATGGCTGCAGTTTGCTTTTGGCCGCAATCATTCATGGCAATTACCGCCATTAAATGCGTTATTACAGCCGTGGCCACAAGCCATTGCGCCGTGGCTTTGGCAACAAGCTCAGGCACCAACGTGGCAAATGCTAGCATCTTGGGTGCGCGGCATTTATGATATACGCAATGATGACAAACAGTTGCGCGACCAAGTGAGCGACAGCGCGAGTTTTGATGCGCTGCGTAAAGCCTACCAAGCACGGCCAGAATTAAGCTGTGGCCAAGTGCACGGCGGCGACTGGTTAGCCGATAGCGATTGGCAGCAACGTTTGTCGCAACTTAGCTTTAGTTTTTCTCGGCTTTAGTTTTTCACGAAAGTAATTTCAACGCATTCAGGAGTAGTCATGTCACGTGCGTATAACGTAGCGGTACTTGGAGCCACTGGTCTGGTTGGCCAGCATATGATCGAAATTTTAGAGCAACGGGATTTTCCGGTTGCCCAGTTATTTCCGTTGGCGAGTAGTCGTTCAGCGGGCTCTACCGTCAAGTTTCGTGGCGAAGAAATTACTGTACTCGATGCTGACACCTTTGATTGGAGCCAAGCTGAACTTGGTTTCTTTTCGGCTGGTGGCGCCATTTCGCGTACCTATGCACCGCGTGCGGCCGATGCCGGTTGTATTGTTATTGATAACACCTCTGAATTTCGCTACGAGCCAGATATTCCGTTGGTTGTGCCAGAAGTGAACGCCCATGCATTGGCCGACTTTCGTAACCGCAATATTATTGCCAACCCGAATTGCTCAACCATACAAATGTTGGTTGCCCTTAAGCCTATTCATGACGCCGTAGGTATTGAGCGTATTAACGTAGCTACCTACCAGTCAACTTCGGGAGCTGGTAAAGAAGCGATGGACGAATTAGCGCAGCAAACGGCTGCGCTGTTGAATGGCCGCCCGGTGGAAGTTGAAAACTTTAGCCGCCAAATCGCCTTCAACTGCATACCGCAAATCGATGTATTTTTAGATAACGACTACACCAAAGAAGAAATGAAAATGGTGTGGGAAACGCAGAAAATATTTGGTGACCCAGATATTCGCGTAAACGCTACCGCGGTGCGGGTGCCGGTGTTTTTTGGCCATGCCGAAGCGATTCACATTGAAACGCAGCAGCCACTTGATGCGGTGCAGGCGAAAGAACTGTTGCGCAATGCGCCAGGGGTTGTGTTGTTGGACAACAACGCAGATTTTCCAACGCAAATTGGCAACGCCGCAGGGCATGATGACGTATTTGTGGGCCGCGTACGCAATGATATTTCGCACCCACAAGGGTTAAATTTATGGGTTGTCGCAGATAATGTACGAAAAGGTGCGGCAACAAACAGTATTCAGATTGCAGAACATTTAATTCGCGACTATATGTAAATTGATTGTTCTTTCAATGCGGTACCGATAATTATAACGATTAGATAGAGGGAACCAGCTCAATGAAACGGAATACCTTGGCACTAGCAGCCGGTGTAGCATTGGCTCTTGGCTCGTCGGTGATGATTACTGCCGATGCGAGTTTTGTAAAAACCAGTGCCACTTTGATGATGCAAGGGCAAGCAACATCACGGTGGCAGCCTGACCGTTTTGGTCCAATTGTTTCATCGGACACCTTGTGGTCTATCGCCATGTACTACGGCGATAAAAGTGACCTGAGCGTGTACGAAATGATGGACCTGTTCATTGAGCTAAACCCTGAAGTCTTTATCGATGGTCGTGCTGACCGCATGATGGACGGCTTTTATTTGAAGGTGCCAAAAGAAGCGCAGCAGGCGCTTGGTGACAAGAAAGCCATGGCTGCGCAGTCTTCACCGGCAGCGGCAGAAGTCGCTGAGCCGAGCTCCTCAACAAGTACTCAGCCCGAAGCTTCACCCAAGTCAACGCCAAGCACTACAACGGTTGTTGAAACAACGACGACTTCCGCGACGGCCGCTTCGACAGAGGCAGAAAACGCCAGCGGTTCAGTGTCTTTTAGCGTGGAAGAATTAACGCGCCTGCGCGATCAACTGGCAGAGTCAACAGCCTTAATTGAACGCCTAAACACCGAAAACGCAACCTTGCAGTCACGCCTAGATGAAGTAACCCGTGAATTGGACGCGCTACAGAAAAAGGTGAACGCTGAGCAAGTTGCCGAAAATAATTTGCAAGAGCAAATTGCCGCTGAAATAGCAGCAACAAACGCTACCTCAGAGCAAGGTGATGAAGCGCCTGCAAGCGCGTCAGTTGCAGCGGTTGAGCAAAGTGAGCCAACAGCACAGGCAGAAACCACGCCTGATGTGAGTGACAGTGAGGCGCTTGCTAAACATCAGGCACCGGCTGCTACACAGCAACCTGCCGCCACACAGCCAGAAGCTGCAAAGCCAGCTGCAGAGCAACCCGCAAAACCTGTTGTAAAACGCAAAAAACAATCTGACTTTGATGCTTTTTTAGAGTGGTTGATGCAGCCATTCCAGTTAACCTTGGCCATTTTAATTCCGTTATTGTTAGCCACAATTATTTGGTACGTGCTTTATGTTCGCCGCCTAAACCGCGAGCACTTGGGCCCATACAATGGTGCGCTGCAAGCGGCGGAAAAAGATAAAAACGAAGAGGCCAACCAAGAGCCGCAAACACTCAGTGCTTACGAAGAAGCCGAGCAAGCGGCGGCCGCTGAAGAAGCAGCCGATATGCCAGAGTTTGAGCGCATTGACGATGCGGTTGATATTGACGAACAAGCCAACGATATGGCTGCGGTAAACGAGGCCGAGCAACTAGATAATGAACTTGAAAGCCTAGGCCAAGACGAGCAAGCGAACGAAGCCGCGTCGCAAGAAGATACCGAGGAAGCTGATTTAGATACGTTGTTGAGTCAAAGCTTTGAGGAAGAGGCAACGGAAGCTCAGGTTGAAGAAACGATTGCGCCAGAGCCAGAAGCAGAGTCGCAGCCTGAGCCACAGCCAGAACCACAGCCAGAACCACAGCCAGAGCCACAGCCAGAGCCTGAACTGGATAACAGTTTAGAGTTTTCGGTTGAACCAGAGCCAGCGGCCACCGATATTTCTGAGGAGCCGGCCGAGAAGCCAGCACAGAAACAAGCTGAGCCAACAGCAGACGACGAAGATATGAGTTTAGACTTTGTGGTCGACCAACCAACGTCATCGACTACCGATGATACGGTTGAGCTAGAGCAGTTTGAAGACATTAATTTAGACGACTTGGATTTGGAAGGTTTAACCACCGAAAGCGTTAGCGATGACGACAAAGATAACGCACAAGACACCGACGAAGGCTATTTAGAAATTGACGATCTGCTGGCCGATGCGGACAACGAAGATACCGATTTTGATAGCCCTCGGTTTGAGCGTGAAGCCGGGCAGCTTGATGATGAAGAAACCCCATCAGGCATGTTAGACTTAGCGCGAGCTTACATGGAGCTTGACGAGTATGAGCTAGCGCGCGCTGAACTAGAAAAAGTAAACCAAACTGACGACGAAGATGCGAAGCGCGAAGCAGCCATGTTGTTGCAAAAATTAGACGAACAGGGCCATTAATGAGTAGTACGCGCATTGCGCTTGGTATTGAATACGACGGTAGTCAGTATTTTGGATGGCAGCGGCAACGAGAAGTTGTCTGTGTGCAAGAGGTGCTCGAAAAAGCGCTGAGTAAAGTGGCCAACCACCCGGTAGAAGTTACCTGTGCAGGGCGTACCGATGCCGGGGTGCATGCAACAGGGCAAGTTGTGCACTTTGACTGTCACAATCCGCGCGCCATGCCGGCTTGGACGATGGGCGTTAATAGTAACTTGCCCGACTCAGTTGCGGTGCGTTGGGCGCGTGAAGTTGCCGATGACTTTAATGCACGCTTTAGCGCAACGGGGCGCCGCTATCGCTATATTATTGCTAACCAACCAAGGCGCCCAGCAATTCTTGGGCGCGGTTTAAGCCATTACCATCAGCCCCTTGATGCAGCACGGATGCATGAGGCGGCTCAGGCTTTGCTTGGCGAACATGATTTCAGTGCATTTCGCGCCGCGCAGTGCCAGTCTCACTCACCAAACCGCTGCATAACTCACATTCGAGTGACACGCAGTGGTGACTTTGTGGTGGTGGATATTGCCGCGAATGCCTTTTTGCACCATATGGTGCGTAATATTGTTGGTAGCTTGCTAGAAATAGGTAAAGGGCAACAACCGGTAACTTGGGTTGGTGACTTGCTAGCAACGCGCGACCGTACTCAAGCTGCCGCGACCGCCAAAGCAGAAGGCCTGTATTTGGTACAAGTAGACTACCCCGAGCACTATCAGTTACCGCAAATGGCCCCGGGCCCGCTGTGGTTACCAGACACTTAACCCACAATGGCACCTGACTTATAAGACCACTTTTTGCTAAACTGATGGCGATGAATGTGCTTTAATAGCCACCCTAACGAATGAGTTAATGACGGAAATTTATGAGCTGGATAGAGCGAATTCTTGCAAAGCCAAAAAGCAATAAACGTCGGAACATCCCGGAAGGGGTGTGGGCGAAATGCACCAGTTGTGATGCTATTTTATATAGCGCTGACTTAGAGCGTAGCCTCAATGTCTGCCCTAAATGCGATCATCACATGCGTGTATCTGCTCGCCTTCGACTCAAGAACTTTTTGGATGACGGGCGCGGTGAAGAAATTGGCGCAGATCTTGAACCTAAAGACGTGCTGAAATTCCGCGACTCAAAAAAATACAAAGACCGTATTGCTGCGGCACAAAAAGCGACCGGTGAAAAAGACGCTTTAGTTGCCCAAAAAGGTCGCCTCAAGGGCATGCCTGTGGTGGCTGTTGCTTTTGAATTTGAATTTATGGGTGGCTCAATGGCGTCTGTTGTCGGCGCTCGCTTTGTTAAAGCGGCCGAGGTGTGCTTGCGCGAACGCATTCCGTTAATTTGCTTTTCTGCTTCAGGCGGTGCGCGTATGCAAGAAGCGCTGTTGTCGCTGATGCAAATGGCGAAAACCTCAGCGGCTTTGGCGCGTATGAGCGAAGAGGGCATTCCGTTTATTTCTGTGCTTACCGACCCAACCATGGGTGGGGTGTCAGCCAGTTTAGCCATGCTAGGCGATATTAATATTGCTGAGCCGAAAGCACTGATTGGTTTCGCGGGGCCACGTGTTATTGAACAAACTGTTCGGGAAACCTTGCCAGAAGGCTTCCAGCGCGCTGAGTTCTTGCTCGACCACGGTGCAGTTGACATGATTGTCGATCGGCGCCAAATGCGTAACCGCATTGCAGCACTGTTGGCGAAGTTCCAACATTTACCGGCCGTTGCTGACGAATATTAACCCATGGCCCGTCTCTCGCCTCCTTCTCAATCAGCCGGGCTTCATGCCTGGCTGACTTATTTAGAGCAGCTGCACCCCAGTGCTATTGATATGGGGCTTGATCGCGTCCGTGCGGTTGCCGAGCGCCTGCAATTAACTCAAACCCATGCAGAAGTATTCACTGTTGCCGGCACGAACGGCAAGGGTTCGAGTGTGCGCTATCTAGAAACCATGCTGCGCGAAGCGGATTACCAAACCGGCGTTTATATTTCCCCACATTTGAATGTTTACAATGAACGTGTGCGTATAAATGGCAAGATGCTGGCCGATGCCGACCATGTCGCCGCGTTTGCTGCTATAGAGCAAGCACGGGGCGATATCTCTTTAACCTATTTTGAGTTTGGTACCTTAGCCGCCCTGTATTTAATGCAGCAGCATGAGCTCGATGCCTGGATACTTGAAGTAGGCCTAGGCGGGCGCCTTGACGCGGTAAATATTGTTGACGCAAACGTGGCCTTGCTGACCAGTGTAGGCATTGATCATATTGGCTTTTTAGGCAGTGATCGTACCGGTATTGCCCGCGAAAAAGCCGGTGTGTTTCGCCCGGGCCGGCCAGCCATTTGTGGCGAGCCGGATTTTCCAGCAGAAGTGGCAAGCGCAGCGCAACAGCAGGGCGTATTACTGCAGCTGGTGGGGAAAGACTTTTATTACCGGCTGACCGCAGACACGACGTGGCAATTTAGAAACCACGATACGGTGCTGAATCATTTACCGCTGCCGCAGCTGCCGCTGCCCAATGCGGCCACAGCGATAGCCGCAATAGCTGCCAGTAACCTGCCGGTGTCTGATAAAGCTATTCGCGCCGGTTTAGCGCAGGCACGAGAGCCGGGCCGTCTGCAGTTTATCGCTGCCGGCCCACAACAACCGGTTGATAGCCTACTGGATGTTGCGCATAACCCTCATGCCGCGCAGTTTTTAACCCAAGCGATTGCTTTGCGTTATCCGCAACGGCCGGTGTATGCAGTGGTGGGTATGTTGCATGACAAAGATATCACCGGTACTTTAGCAACCTTGGCCCCCGTGGTAACTCAGTGGTATTTTGCCAGCTTGAGTGAGCCTCGTGGTGCCAGTAGCTCACAATTAGTTGAGCAAAAGCCTGCGCAGGCACAGGTTGCGGGCTGTTTTGACAACGTTGCTGCAGCCTATACGCAAGCGCAACAAGATGCTGCTACGCACATGCAACAACAGCCACAAGCGAAACCGCCACTAGTATTGGTGTGCGGCTCGTTTTACACTGTAGGCAAAATTCCAACCACGGAGTAATTCATGGCCTCGCAATTACAGAATCGCTTAGTCGGAAGTATTATTCTTATTGCCCTTGCCGTTATTATCCTGCCCGAGCTGTTTGACGGAAAACCGCAGCAGCAGCAAGAGTCGTTTGAGACCATTCCTTTGCAACCAGAAGTTGAGGTGGCCGAGCAGGCAGTGCAAGACATTCCGGCTCGCGATTTACCGCCTTCGCTCGACAACATTGAAACGGTCGAAATTGATGCCGAAGAAGCGCCACAATTAAGCGAGCAAAACATTGCCGAGTCGCGTCAAGAGGTTGAGCAGAGCAAGCCAACCCAAGCCGCAGTAACCGAACCAGGTTGGGTTATTCAATTGGGGGTGTTTAGCAATCAGGCTTCGGTTGAGCGCTTACTCAAACAGCTGCGTGAAGCGGGTTATACGGCCTACGCTGAACCGATTAAAACCAGCAGTGGCCCGGCGAGCAAGGTATTAGTCGGCCCCAGTTTGGTGAAGTCTGAGCTAGAACAAATGCTGCCTAAACTGAAAAAACTAACCAATCTCAATGGCCAATTACGCCGCTATGAACCGTAACTTGAAGCCGACTGTTGCGCGAAGTTTTTTGGCGCAAACACCTAGGCTTTCTGGTACAATCCGCCCGAAATTTAAACTTGCTAGGGAATGCAGCACATGCTTTGGATAGATATTGCAATTTTAGTGATTATTGGCTTATCAACGCTCATTAGTTTAACCCGCGGGTTTGTCAAAGAAGCGTTGTCATTAGCTATTTGGATTGCCGCGTTTTTTATCGCGAAATTGTTTTACCAAGACCTTGCTGTGTATTTTACCGGCATTGAAGAAGACATGTTGCGTAATGCAGCTGCTGTTAGTGCGCTATTCGTTGCAACGCTCATTGTTGGCGCTGTGGTGAATTATTTAATTGGCCGGCTTGTTGAAACCACCGGGTTAAGCGGCACCGACAAAGTTCTCGGTGCGGTATTTGGTGCTTTACGCGGTGTGCTTATTGTCGCAGCACTGTTGTTCTTTTTGGATTCGTTTACCGGCTTTTCAGACGAAGCCTGGTGGACAGATTCACTGTTAATTCCACACTTTGGTGTGGTAATTGAATGGTTTTTCGAGTACTTGCAGAAAACGTCAAGTTTCTTACCTGAACGTGTTTAATGAGGTTGTAGTTCATGTGTGGCATTGTTGGAATTGTTGGTAAAGACCCAGTTAATCAGGCGTTATACGATGGTTTAACGATGTTACAGCATCGTGGTCAAGATGCCGCGGGTATTATGACCGTCGACAACGGCACCCTGCGGTTGCGAAAAGCAAACGGCTTGGTGCGCGACGTGTTCCATACGCGGCACATGCATCGCTTACAAGGGCGCATCGGCATTGGTCATGTACGCTACCCAACCGCCGGTAGTTCGAGTTCCGCTGAAGCGCAGCCGTTTTATGTGAACTCGCCATTTGGCATCGCCATGGCTCACAACGGCAACTTAACCAACGCGCAAGAGCTGCAAGAACAGTTATTCGCCAAAGCCCGCCGCCACATTAACACCACCTCTGACTCTGAAATTTTACTTAACGTTTTTGCCCACGAACTCTATCAACAAGAAAGTTTAAGCTTAACGCCAGAAGACGTATTTGCCACGGTAGCTCGCGTGCATCGTCAAATTCGCGGTGCTTATGCTGTCGTGGCCATGATTATTGGGCACGGTATTGTGGCATTTCGCGACCCTTGGGGCATTCGTCCGTTGGTTTTGGGTATGCGCGAAACAGCCCAAGGCAATGAATACATTGTGGCGTCAGAAAGCGTTGCGGTAGACGGTACCGGCTTTAAATATGTTCGTGACGTAGAACCCGGCGAAGCTATCTATATTTCCGAAGATGGCGAGTTATTTTCACGCCAGTGCGCGGATAACCCGCAGCATTGCCCGTGTATATTTGAATATGTCTATTTTGCTCGCCCAGACTCGTTTATCGACAAAATTTCGGTGTATGCGTCACGCGTGAACATGGGCCGCAAGCTGGGTGAAAAAATTAAACGCGATTACGCACATTTAGACATTGATGTGGTTATTCCAATTCCTGAAACCAGCTGCGATATTGCTTTAGAAATGGCCAATCTGCTTGATTTGCCATACCGCCAAGGGTTTGTGAAAAATCGCTATATTGGCCGTACGTTTATCATGCCTGGGCAAACGCAACGCCGTAAGTCAGTGCGCCGCAAATTGAATGCAATAAGCGCTGAGTTTCGTGGCAAGAACGTGTTGTTGGTGGATGACTCGATTGTACGCGGCACCACGTCTGAGCAAATTATAGAAATGGCGCGCGAAGCCGGTGCGAAGAAGGTGTACTTTGCCTCGGCAGCACCAGAAATTCGCTTCCCGAACGTTTATGGTATTGATATGCCAAGTGCCAATGAGCTGATTGGCCATGGCCGTGAGGCGTCGGAAATAAACGATTTAATTAAAGCCGATGGGCTTATTTATCAAGAACTGGATGATTTGATTGCAGCGGTACAGCAAGAAAACCCAGAGATTAAGCGCTTTGAAACCTCGGTATTTAACGGTCAGTATATAACCGGCGACATTAATCAGAGTTATCTTGATCGCTTAGACGCTGCGCGTAACGATGTAGCGCGCCACGGCAGCGATCAAAGTGAAGACGCTAATTTAGAGCTGCACAACGAAGACGAATAACTTCGCGAGTTGGCTCAAAAAAACGCGCATCAATGCTGAATTGATGCGCGTTTTTTATTGGGCGTTATTTACCGTAGTTTTGCTTACTATGAATTAAAGTTGGAACGGGTATACCGAGCCTAATTTAAGAATTTGCGTGAGCTCGTCTAATGCCGTACGCGACTCGGTTAATAATTGTGGGTCACGCAAGTCATCCACACTAAGCTCGTCGCGGTAGTGCTTATCAACCCATTGGTTTAAGCGTGCAAACAAGGTTTCGTTCATCACCACGGCTGGGTTAACGGCTGCGAGCTCGGTGTCATTAAGCGCCACGCGCAAACGCAAACACGCAGGGCCACCACCGTTACGCATGCTTTGTTTGACGTCAAAGTAATGCACTTGGCGAATCGGCGTGTTGCGCGTAACTAACTCAGCCAAATAGGCGGCAACGCGCGGGTTTTCTTGACATTCGGTTGGCGCAATAATGGCCATGTGGCCGTTATCAAGCGTTAGCAACTGGGTGTTAAACAAATAGGTTTGCACGGCATCTTCAACCGACACTTCACTGGTTTTAACTTCAATGAAATGCACAGGTTCGTCGCCGAACTTGCGCTGAATTTCAGCTAATTTCGCTTCGGTGTCTAAAAACGCTTGTTCATGGTAAAACAGCACGTTTTGATTACCGACGGCAATCACGTCGTTGTGGAACACGCCTTGATCAATCACATCCGGATTTTGCTGAATGTACACTGTGTTATCGTCACTCAAACCATGCAAGCGGGCAATGGCTTGTGAGGCTTCAAAGGTTTGGCGAGCAGGGTATTTTTGGGGCGCCGGCTTGCTGCCGTCAAAGGCATAGCGACCAAAAGTAAAAATTTCTACCCCAGCGTGACCATAGTTGCTACACAAACGCGTGTGATTGGCTGCGCCTTCATCGCCAAAATGCTCATTGTCTGGCAAGTGTGTGTGGTGTTCAAAATAGCGGCCATTGTTAAACATGGCTTGCAAAATACGGCCACTGGTTTGCGGTTCTAATGAACGATGAAACTTATTGGTCAAATTCGCTGGCGTAAAATGCACTTTTCCGTTGGCGGTATCGGCACCGGGTGATACAGTCGCCGCATTTGCGGTCCACATGCTTGACGCCGAGCAAACTGCTTGAAAAATTTCCGGCGCTTGTTGCGCGGCTTTGGCTAATACCTCGCCATCTGAACCGGTGAAGCCTAAACGGCGTAAGGTTGCTACGTCTGGGCGTTCTTGCGGGGCGAGTACCCCTTGTACCATGCCCATGTCGTGCAAGGCTTTCATTTTGGCCAGGCCCTGCAAAGCTGCAGATTTTGGGCTTGAGGTTGATTTTGCATTGCTTAATGAAGCAACGTTTCCGAACGACAGCCCGGCATAATTGTGGGTTGGGCCAACCAGGCCATCGAAATTCACTTCATAGTGACGCATGCGGAAATAACCTCCATTGCAGTTGCAAGCTTTTATTTGTTGGCTATTATACCCGCAAGTTGGCTTTGGTGTAAGTGCTGAAACCCTTGATTTTACTGGCCTGATGAGTGGGGCGCCATAGATCTGCATGGATATGAGGTAAAATCGTATTTTTATGATTTTTGCTTTCAATGGTTGTTTCATACGAATAGAACAGATATATCTAAAAAAAGAATCCCACAGCTTACGGATAGAAAGAGAGTCGCATGGCAAAAGCGTTAGTTATTGTCGAGTCGCCAGCCAAGGCGAAGACAATTAATAAATATTTAGGCAATGATTTCGTGGTGAAATCCAGTGTGGGGCACGTTCGTGACCTGCCAACGCGCTCGACGGCCACCGTAAAAACTAAACCGCCAGCAGAAGTTCGCAAAATGTCGCCGGAGCAAAAAGAGGCGTATCGGCAAGAACGCGAATTCCAAAAGCTGGTCGCGCGTATGGGTATAGACCCCCAGCATGGTTGGGAAGCGCACTACGAAGTATTGCCAGGCAAAGAAAAAGTCGTGGCTGAGTTGAAAAAATTAGCAGCCAAGGCAGACGCCGTTTACCTCGCAACGGATTTGGACCGCGAAGGGGAAGCGATCGCGTGGCACTTGCGTGAGTTAATTGGCGGTGATGAAAGCCGCTTTCAGCGCGTGGTGTTTAATGAAATTACCAAAAAAGCGATTCAAGAAGCGTTTTCAAAGCCAGCAGCATTGAACGTTGACCGGGTGAATGCACAGCAGACACGTCGTTTTCTAGACCGTGTTGTGGGCTTTATGGTGTCGCCGCTGTTGTGGAAAAAAATTGCCCGCGGCCTGTCGGCTGGCCGTGTACAGTCGGTTGCCGTACGCTTGGTGGTTGAACGCGAGCGTGAAATTAAAGCTTTTGTGCCGGAAGAATACTGGGATATTTTTGCCGATTTAAACACGCAAGCCGAAGACGAATTGCGCATGCAGGTGCACAAGCACCTCGGCAAGGCCATAAAAATCGGTGATAAGGCCGCTGCTGACGCCGCTGTGGCATTATTGAAGGCTGCCCAATACAAAGTCATTGATCGCGAAGATAAGCCCACCAGCAGCCGCCCATCGGCTCCGTTTATTACCTCAACCTTGCAACAAGCGGCAAGCACGCGGTTAGGTTTTGGGGTGAAAAAGACCATGATGTTGGCGCAGCGCTTGTATGAAGCGGGCCATATTACCTACATGCGTACCGACTCAACCAACCTGAGCCAAGAAGCGGTAGCAACCTGTCGCGACTACATTGGTAAACAATACGGTAGTGACTATTTACCCGCCAAACCAAACGTTTATGGCTCTAAGCAAAATGCGCAAGAGGCGCACGAAGCCATTCGTCCTTCTAGCGTGACGGTAAAGTCTGAACAATTAAAAGACATGGAACGCGATGCCCAGCGTTTGTATGAGCTGATTTGGCGCCAGTTTGTTGCTTGTCAAATGACCCCAGCGCAATACGATGCCACCACCATCTCAGTGCAGGCGGGTGACTATGAATTGCGTGCTCGCGGGCGTGTGTTGCGTTTTGCTGGTTGGACTAAGGTACAACCGCCAGCAGGTTCTAAAAACAACGAAGACGCCACACTGCCTGACGTAAAACCAGGTGAAGTATTGGCGTTGCAGCAGCTTGACCCGCAACAGCACTTCACCAAGCCACCGGCGCGCTTTAGCGAAGCCTCGTTGGTGAAAGAGCTTGAAAAACGCGGTATTGGCCGCCCGTCAACCTATGCCTCAATTATTTCAACCATTCAAGACCGCGGCTATGTGCGGGTTGAAAGCCGTCGTTTTTACGCCGAAAAAATGGGTGAAATTGTTAATGACCGCTTAGTGGATAATTTCCCTCGGTTGCTGAACTACAGCTTCACCGCTGACATGGAACAGGCGTTGGATGAAATTGCTGAAGGTAATCGCAATTGGAAAGCGACGTTAGATAAGTTCTACGAAGATTTCAGTGCCAAATTACAACAAGCAGAAATGACCCCAGAAGAGGGCGGTATGCGCCCGAATCAAATGGTGCTCACCGACATTAAGTGTCCGAAATGTGGCCGTCCTATGGGTATTCGGACCGCCTCAACCGGGGTGTTCTTGGGTTGCTCAGGCTATGAATTGCCGCCTAAAGAACGCTGCACGCAAACCATGAACCTGTTACCCGGTGAAGAAGCGGTGCGCGTGAAAGACGATGACGATGAAGCGGAAACACTCGCGCTGCGTGCCAAAAAACGTTGCCCGAAATGTGGCACGGCCATGGACAGCTACTTGATTGACCAAGAACGTAAGTTACACGTGTGTGGTAACAACCCAGCGTGCGAAGGTTTTGTGGTTGAGCAGGGCGAGTTCCGCATTAAAGGCTACGACGGCCCAGTACTTGAGTGTGACCGCTGTGGCAGTGATATGCAGCTAAAAACCGGCCGTTTCGGTAAGTATTTCGACTGTACCAACAGCGAATGTAAGAACACTCGTAAGCTGTTGAAAAACGGCCAACCAGCGCCACCGAAGGAAGACCCCGTGCCGTTCCCAGAACTGCCGTGTGAAGACTCGAACGCTTACTTTGTGTTGCGTGACGGTGCTTCGGGCGTATTTATGTCGGCCAATACCTTCCCGCGTTCACGAGAAACACGTGCGGTGAAGGTCAGCGAGCTGAAGCGCTTTAAAGACCGTATACCCAGTAAATTTCATTACTTGGCTGAAGCACCAGAAAAAGACGACGAGGGCAACGAAGCCATTGTGCGTTACAGCCGTAAGAACAAAGAACAGTATGTGATCACCGAAGTCAACGGCAAAGCCACGGGTTGGCAAGCGTTTTACCGTGACGGTGATTGGAGCGTACAAGAGGCTAAAAAGCGTAAGTAATAACCCTCTGTTTTATAATCTGTTTCCGCCTTGTTAGCGGCACTAGGGTGCGCTAAATTTAACGGGTACTGCAAAGGAACGCGGTATCACGCTAACAAGGAGGTTACATGGTTTCTCAACCATACCGGGTATTTACCCATCAGTACGTCATCACAAGCAGCTTAGCGCTGAGTTGCCTGTGGTTGGCGTCATTTTCTGCAACGGCATTTGCCGCGACTTGTCCAGCTTACGTGTTCTCAGAAGCCACTCTACCTGGGCAAGTACTTACGCCCGCGGCGGCAATACCAAGAGTGCAACTACATCTTCAACAAGGCTTGTTAAAGCCACAACTAGAGCAGTTTTTAAAAGCTCACTTTCCAGTTGATTTGGTCGACTGGCAAGTATCCGCGCATTATCAATGGCCTTCAGCGTTTACCTTGAGCGCTGACAGTGCCGAACAAGTCGTCGAAAAAATTACCCAACCCTACCACTTTAAAATAACTGTTCATGCGAATCGCTCGGCAGTTGTCAGTTACCAATTCCGCAGCCAAGGGGAGTTATAATGCGCCTGGTTATTCTCTTGCTCAGCTTGGTTGTGCTTAGTGCCTGCCAACAACTGTCTACCGAGCAACTATTAGAGCAACATCGTGAGGCTCAACTGCGGTTGGCAAACTTAAAGCAAACCGCGACACCATCGCCACAACAAGCTTCGGCAATAAGCTATAGCGATGAGTTTTTTGTACCGCCGTTAGATGAACGGCATGCGCTACTACCTGACTGGAGCGCCAAACGCGTGAGCATTACAGCTCAAGGTTTGGCGGCTGGCCATTTACTTGAGCAGGTGTTTGGCAATAGCTCGGCAACGGTGCGTTTTAGTCGTGCGCAGTTAGCCCAAACTGAGGTGTTTATTCAGTTTGAGGGCAGCATTGCAGAGCTCATGCTTAAATTAGCGAGTCGTTTTCGCTGGCATTTACAGTGGAGCAGCGACACTGTGGTTGTGCATGAGTTTGAAGTTGCAGAATTTGACGTGGCCTTTATTGCGGGCGACACGAGCTATTTTTTAGGAAATCGCGATCGTCAGCAACAAACTCAGCTGTCGAATAACGATGCACTTTCCGCTACGGCTATTAGTAATCAGAGCGAGCAGTTTTTAAATTTCAGTAGCGATGATTTATCGGTTTGGCACGACCTCGAACAAGCTGTGTCGATGTTACTATCCGAACATGGACAGATGACAATCAATCAAAGTTCCACCTCAATACTTGTGCGCGATTATCCACAGCAAGTGGCGCAGGTGCGGGCGTACTTGGCGCAACAGAACGAGCGCTTGACTCGCCAGGTTGTTATTGACGTGCAAATTGTTGAAGTGACTTTTACCGATGAACAGCAATTCTCGATTGATTGGGATGCCGTGGTAAGTACCGCCGGTGGCGAGGGGGTGCTCGGCTTTGCTTCAGCCCAACTGAACCAGCTGAATGGCGGCCAAATGGTCTGGCAGCAACAAAGCGGCAAAGCCACGGGGTCACAGATACTTATTGATGCACTTGAGCAACAAGGGTTGGTCACCACCAGCAATCATCCGCGGGTAGTCAGTTTAAATAATCAAATTGCCAAAATAGTGCTGGAAGACAATGCCACCTACTTAGCTGCCGCCGGCAGTTCAGCCACCGCGAACGTGGGGCGGGCAGATATTTTGCAACCGGGTGTCGTTACAACAGGCTTTGAGCTGTATTTGCTACCGAGCATTCGCCACGGCGAAGTTATCTTGCAGCTATCTACCGAGTTATCCGATCTTGAGCGAATTGATGAGGTTCGCTCGGGTGAACAAATGATACAAACGCCACACACTAATCGTAAAAAGTTCTTTATGAAAGCCTTGGTTGAACACGGGCAAACCTTACTCATGAGCGGGCTGAAGAATGAACGTCAGCAAAATCAACGTCAACAAAGCTGGTTGAGTTTACTGCTGGGTGGAGGTCAGAAAACCGGCTCGCGGCGCAGTGAAACGCTAGTATTGCTAACGCCACACATTGTCGCGCGAGGCAACCGCTCATGAAAGAATGGTGTATTCAAGGCTGGCGACAGCAGTCCACTGACCGCGAGCAAATACTAGCTTGGCTTAGCGAGGCTAAACAGCTTGGTTTTGAACGCTATAATTTGTTCAAACAGGGCACTTGTTATTGGCTGTGTTGTGCTAGCTCAGAGCAATTTGACATCGTTGCGGCTATACGCAGTCAAGTTGATACGTCTGCCGCTGTGGTGGTGCAACAATGGTCGCAACAACTTGTTGTGGTCGCTTGGCAACACCAAACGCTGCTGGCTTGCTGTCAATTTTCGGCAGACAAACATGGCCTTCAAAATTTTTTGTATGTTGCTCGAAATTGGCTAGATCCCCACCAAATAAATTGCGAATTGATTATTGCTGGCAGTGCAACACGTCGGCTATTTGATGGCATTGAGCAAATTCAAGATGCCAAAGTTATCGCTGAGTTTTCTTTTGAAAAATGGCCCAAGCTAGCCAAAATGCGTTCATTGCGTCAGTCACCACCATGGCTAAGACAGCGCATTTTGTTGCGCGGCATTGCCGTTGCCATGCTAGTCACCACAGCATCGGTGTGGTGGTTTTGGCCGGCGCCGCCTACAGTCGCGGTGACGCCCCCACAGGCAATGCCTACACAGCCTGCGCCGCTGCAAGGTTGGCAAGCACAACAGGTTGCACATGTTGATCAATTACTTAGTCAGGTGAGTTTTTTGGCTGGGTGGAGAGTTTCGCAATGGCAGCTCAACGACCAGGGCGAGACGTTATCCTTGCACCAATCATATGGCTCTCATACCGATTTATTGATGCAGCTACCGTCGCAAAATTGGCAATTAGCCACGCACGGGCAGGGCGTTCAATTACACCGGCAGCCGCCTGAGTATGCGGCTAGCGATGCGGTTGCACAAGCGGCAGTGAAGCATGATGACGCTGTGCCTGAAGCGCTAGATAAGGCATTGCTGCAAGCAGGGTTTCAGATCAACAGAACTGCCCAAACCATCGAGCTTCAACATCTTGTATTTGACCCCTTTACGCCGGCTCAGTGGCGCCTATTTATACGCTGGCTAAGCGCTCAACCCAACCTACGAATTCAGCAAATACTGGCGACACCCGAACATTTAAGTTGGCGTTTAACAATTACCGTGCAACAACCGTAAAAGGACTTATTCATGTATACATTGGCTTTTATTTTGGCACTAAATACGCCTAATGCAGCAAGTACTGCTGGCGCAAAGCCTCCGAATCCAATTCACCAGCTTAGGGAAAGTGAAATGGCCGAGCGATTGGCACAAACAGAAGCAAAACGTTTGCAACTGGAGCTGCAAATTGCCAAATCAAAACACGCCATCGCGCAGTTAAATAATACCGAGCAAGCACCATCAGCCATAGCACAAGAACTTAGTGGGTACGAGCTACTGGGCATTGTGACCGTTGGCGAGCGAAGTGACATTATGCTGCGCTTAGGCGAGCAAATTATTCGTTTAGAAAACGGGGTGGCTGGGCCGATGCAGCTTACCGCAAATATTGAGAAGAACTGGGTTCGCTTGCAGCGCTACGGGCGCTTTCGTGACCTGCCTATTGTGCAAGGTTGGTAGTTATGTTGATGATGAGCGATGAGCAACTTAGCCGCTGCGAAGTGCCGATAGGGCTGTTGGACCGGTGTTTGCAGTTAACTGATTTATTTCAACAACAAGACGTCGCAGTTTTGATGACTAGCGATGGTATGCTAGTGGCGAGTGAGCAAGCCTGGCAGCAAAAAATGCTAGAGCTGGTTAACTTGATTGCTTGTGCAGCACTACAAGGGCTGTTGATCAAAGCGTATATGGTTGCTGACGGGCGAAGTATTCGTGGCCAGCTGCATGATGCGGATGCGAAACGTCAATTTGGTACACAAACCGACACGGTTGAGCTTGACCACACCCGAGCCCAGCAAGCGCTAGAAGATCTTGTGCTACAGGCATTGGTGCTAGAGGCTTCGGATATTCATTTACTGTTTTTACCAAGCCATGCAGCGCTCGCTTTTCGCGTTCATGGCCGCTTAGTGGGGCAAGTTGAGCGTAACCGTGAAACCATGGCAGCAGCCATTGCGGCAGCGTTGAACACGCGCTCGGAAGATTTTCGCGAGCTATTCGATGAACAACGTCTTTCCAGTGCGAGTATATCCTTGTCTGTTATGCATGAGCAGGCCATCAAAAATTTGCGCCTGCGCGTGCAAAAATCCCCCACGCGTAACGGCTTTGCGGTGACCATGCGTATTCAGGCAGAGCATGAACAGGCGCGTGTATTAGCGGAGTTAGGCTTGCCTAGCGAGCAATTGCAGAGCATTCATCAGTTATTGCAAAACCCTGCAGGACTACTTGTGGTTGCAGGCCCTACTGGGCAAGGGAAAACGACCACGCTTGCGGCCATTAATTGGGCGATTCCGCGCACCGCTAAAGTCATTTCATTGGAAGATCCGATAGAGATCATTCAACCCTATATTGAGCAAAAGCCGGTTATTGCCGATCACCAAGAGTTAAATTTTGCGAACATGGTGCGTGTTGCGTTGCGGGAAGATCCGGATGTTATTTCGATAAGTGAAATTCGTGACCAAGCCACAGCGAAAGCAGCATACACCGCGGCACTTACGGGCCACTTGGTTACAGCCACCGTACATGCGCACGATACCTTTGGTGTTATACAGCGCTTATTAGACTTAGGCCTCAGTGCCGAGTCGCTGGCACAAGTTGGCGTGCTGCGAGGCGTATTGGCACAGCGGTTGGTGGCAAAAATTTGTTTAGCATGTGAAGGCACAGACCGTGGTTGTCCGAAGTGCCATGGTAATGGCGTGATTGGTCGGCGTTTAGTTGCTGAGCTGTTAGTGGTTGATGAACGCGTTCGTGATGCCATTCGACATGGTGACCTTGAAGCCTGTCGCAATGAGCTTATTCAGGGTGGATGGTTGGCGCTTGATGAACAATTGCAGCAGGCTGACTTATGCATTTAGCTCGAACCAGACAACTTGCATTGTTGGAAGACTTTGCGCTGGGCTTAACCGATGGCTTAAGCCCGCTACAATGCTGCCACGCGTTATATGACAATGCGCGACGATTAAAACTCAGCACCGAACAACGTGTGATCATTCATTTAATTCAGCAGTTAAACCAAGGCAAACCACTGGGCCCGGCGCTTGATAAATGGTTTGCGGCAGATTTAGTCATGTTAGTTGCGGTAGGTGAGCACAGCGGCATTTTAGAGCAGTTGCTGCAACAACATCAGCACTTTGAGCGTCAGCGTCAACAAGCCTGGCAGCAGTTTTGGAAGCCCTTGTTATATCCGCTAGCCATGATGGCGTTGGCCTTTGTGGCTATTTATTTTATTGGTCACGGGGTTATGCCGAAATTAGCAGCTTCGTTGCCAGAATCACAATGGCCCATGCTAAGCCGAGTGCTCTTGCTAGCAACCCATAGCGTGATTATACCGGCCGTATTGTGTGTCGTATTGTTCGTGGTGATATGGAGCTGGGGGCCGCCACTACTGATTAACTTTGGTTGGCGATGGTGTCGGTTATTAAGTCATTACGGCGCGTTTTTAATTCAACGCTACTTTAGCGCCGTTTTGTTGCTGCAAACCACCACGGTATTAATGCAAGCCGGAACTAGCTTAGATAAGTCTTTTGCTGCCATTCAGCGCTATGGTTCAAACACGCTTGGCGTCCACATGCAAGAGATGCGCAGAAAGCTTGCTCAGGGTGAGCGGCGCTTGCCGCAGATATTTGATACTGGCTTACTTTCGGCGCGAATGCTGTTCCGGTTGGGCAATGGCAGTCGCAATGCAAGTGAACAGGGAACCTTATTGCGTGTTGCAAGTTATGCTGCACTCGATGCCACGCAAGCGTTAACGCGTTTGCGAACGGGCTTACAGGTGTTTTGCTACGGGGTCATTTTTGCACTACTGGTGATTATGCTTGGCGGTATGGGCACCATGTTAATGCAATTGACGCAGCAATCGTCTTTGTAGCCTTTATTTTTTAAATTCTATTTTTACAACGGAGTGTTTTATGAAATCACAACAAGGATTTACGTTCATTGAAGTGCTTACAGTGCTGTCTATTATTGCTTTAGCGACAATTGGCTCGCTGGCGTTACGAGATTGGGCTGTGGGCAATTCACGTATCAGCGAAGCAAAAAATCAAGTAATCACCATTCAATCTGGAGCGCAATTATGGCGGCCGCGAACCGGTGACTTGACGGGTATTAGCATGACCGCAATGTCATCGATTGCCGCGGTACCTGAAGTATGGGGTAGCGGTACCGGCATCAATCCATGGGGCGGTGATGTGAATGTATCGGTTGATGGTGCAGATACGTCACGTTATGTCATTACCGTAAGCGGTATTGGACAAGCTGCGGAAGGTGCGCGACTTGCACATGATTTCACCGAGTACGCAATTGATAGTAGCTTTTCTGGCGGCACATTAACCCTGAAGTTCCAGGGGTAATTCATGGCAATTTTTCAGTGGGTTATTGCATTGGCCGTGCTCGCTGTGGCGGTGATCGGAGGTACGCAGTTTTACCATGCGATACAGCAACAGATGCACCAGCAGCAACAAATTGCGGCAGATAAGCAACTGCTCATTGAACGGCATCGGCTGCAGCATCAGCTGCAGCGACATCGCCAATTCTTAATGGTGTATTAAGCGAAGCAACAAGGAATCACGATGCAAAAACAAGGATTTGTATTGCTCGAGGTGATTACTGCTGTGGTCATACTCAGTACATTAATGGTCGTGACCACTCAAGTGTGGCAGTCGATGGCGAAAAACCGCTATCAACAGGAGTGGATAACCGATGCCGAAATGATTCGCCAAGCGTCGCTTGATTATTGGGGAAGCCAAGGCGCGCCGCCGACCGTGTTAAATGACATTTTTACGCCAGCGCAATTGGCTACCTTAGCGCAACCATGGCAGCAATCTTGGAGTTTGCTGGAAACAGAAAACTGGCTGGAGCTTAGTTTAACGGCGCCATCAGCGGCAGATGCAAAGTGGTTTGCTAGCCAAATAGCCGGTGCCTTTGTACAAGCAGAGCGCATTGTTGTGCCAATTTGGCAACCCGTTGGGAATACCAGTACAGAGCACTTGTTGCATAGAACCAATGTGTTTGGCAAACCGCACTTGAACAGTATGGAAGCTGATTTAGATATGACAAATCAAGCAATCAACAATGTCGGCACATTGAGTGTGAATCAAGTAACCGCGGACGCCATTCAAGCACGCACTATTTTCGGCACGCAGGTTCGCGCGAGTACAATTGATGTTGACACGCTTCAGGTTACCGACGTGATCACGCCATACAATAGCCTAAGTGACCTAGCCTATTGGGTTGGTGAATATGAGCAACTTTGGGAAAGCTGTAAACAGCAGGGCAAATGTACTTGAGGCGTAAAACCCAAGTGGGGGCTAGTGCTGTTGAGGCTACGCTGCTGTTGCCGTTGGCTTTGTGGCTAGGTTTAGCGGCTTTGCAGCTATTGTGGATTTTTTGGGCTCAGCAAACGTTGCACAATACCGGTCATTACGTGTTACGCAGCGGCCAAATAGGTCATGCGCAAGAATCGGCTATGCAAAACACCTTGGCAACGGGAATGTCTTCTGTTGAATTACAGTGGTATGCAGAGCCGCTAGACGATGATCATCGTCAACAGCGCGCGTCAGCTATTCGTGCAGCGGCAAAATCGATGCTTCATGCGCGGCTAGCTTCTCAAGTGATTGTGCACAGCCCAACCGATGCGGAACAAGCGCGTTACCGTGAGCAGCGCTTTTCACTGCCTGCCCATGAATGGATTGACGAAATAGCCATTGATCACGCGCAAGCACGTACGTCGACGTTAACCCCTGAGGCTACACAGTTGTGGTTGGCTGCGCGGCAACTGGACATTGAAATTTGGTGGTGTTTGCCGCTGCGGGTTCCGTTGGTGGCGCCCGCTTTACAGTCGTGGTGGCAGCTTGTGGACAACCCTGCACAACGCTTTTGTCGAATGCGTGAGCCATTGGTCGGTTACCCCCTTTGGCCGCTAGTTACGCGGCGCAAGGGGCCAATGTTGTCTGGTTTTCGGCTTGATTAGCGGTTGGCTATTTAGCCTGAGTTAACGGCGCGTGCCACGTATCACAAGCCTGCAAGGTATTTTGCATGAGCGTGGCCACAGTCATTGGGCCGACACCGCCTGGTACAGGGGTAATATACGATGCACGTTGCTCAGCAACGTCGAATTCAACATCGCCCACTAATTGGCCTGAAGGCAAACGGTTAATACCCACATCAATAACTACCGCACCTGGTTTAATCCACTCGCCTGGAATAAAGTCTGGCTTGCCTACCGCAACCACTAGAACATCGGCGCGTTGCACGTGTTCTTTTAAGTCGTTGGTAAAGCGGTGGCAAACGGTGGTTGTTGCACCTGCTAATAGCAGCTCTAAACTCATGGGACGGCCAACAATGTTGGAAGCGCCAACAACCACGGCGTTTTTGCCGTGTAAGTCTAGGCCAATAGAATCCAGTAGCGTGATCACGCCGCGCGGGGTGCAAGGGCGCAGTGCTGGGTTACGTTGGGCTAAACGGCCCATATTGAACGGGTGAAAGCCGTCAACGTCTTTAAACGGGTTAATACGCTCTAAAATTGCTTGGGCATCGAGCCCTTGTGGCAATGGCAGTTGCACCAAAATACCGTCGACTTCAGCATCGGTATTTAGTTGGTCAATTAAGGCTTCAAGTTCAGCTTGGCTAGTTGTAGCTGGCAAGTCGAATGCTTTTGACACAATACCAACTTCTTTGCAGGCGTTACGTTTGCTGCCGACATACACAGCTGAGGCAGGGTCTTCACCCACCATAACCACAGCGAGCCCAGGCGCGCGAGATCCGGCTGCTAATCGCGCGGCCACACCTTGTTTTACTTGTTCACGAACTTGTTGAGCTACTTGCTTGCCATCAATACGTTGCGCCGTCATTGCTTTAAGTACCTTTATTAAGATGTGCGGTAAACGAACCTGAACCAAAAGACTAAAACGCGCTTATTTTCGCATGTTTTTATCACAGGTTGTAGCGTTACTGTGGGGCAATCAACGATTGTTTTCATAAAGCTTTTGCATATTATTCGTCCAAGCTGTTGTTATTTTCAGCAGTTGGCTATTTCTCTTAAAAAAATGTTTGACGCTGCCATGCCCAACAGGTAATATTCGCCCCCGTTGTCAGGCCGCGTCCTGCACGGGATTTTAACGCTTTATAAGAAGTATGTCGGCGAGTAGCGCAGCTTGGTAGCGCACTTGTTTTGGGTACAAGGGGTCGCTGGTTCGAATCCAGTCTCGCCGACCATTCTTACAAGGCAAAATTTGCGCCCGTAGCTCAGCTGGATAGAGCAACGGCCTTCTAAGCCGTCGGTCGCAGGTTCGAATCCTGCCGGGTGCGCCATTTTAGCCCTGGCAAAGTTTATAAAGTGGTGGCTGTAGCTCAGTTGGTAGAGCCCCGGATTGTGATTCCGGTTGTCGTGGGTTCAAGTCCCATCAGCCACCCCATTTTCTTCGCTTTTCAGCACATCTCAAAAATTACTGTCTGTCGGCGAGTAGCGCAGCTTGGTAGCGCACTTGTTTTGGGTACAAGGGGTCGCTGGTTCGAATCCAGTCTCGCCGACCATTTTCTCTTTCATTCAACTTAATTCAAGTTAATTCAAGTTAATTCAAAAAGCTTTTATATGCGACAGTTTGCGTCCAAGTAATACAGCGTGGCGTAGACATCCTTACAAAGTTGCGTATAATTTGGCCATCTGTTTAAAAAATGCTACATGCTATAACAAGAATAAGAGCGTGAGATATGCTGGACACTATGGCAAAACAGCAACAAGCTGAAAAAACAACCGCTACTGAAGAAGGGTTTGGTTTGATGATCTCGGTCATCAGCATGCAGCTTATCAATTCAACGCCCGACCAAAGCCAAGCTCACATTGAACACGCCCTTGCGTTGTTGGGCCGAGGTGGTAGTAAAGATCGTTGTTATGTCTTTGAGTTTTCAGAAAATCAAAATGAGATGTCGAACACCTATGAATGGGTCAACGACGGCATATCTCCCCACAAAGAAGAATTACAAAATATTCCAGCTCACGCGATGCCATACTTTTTTGAGCGCATGCACGAAGATGGGCAGATTGTGGTGGCTGATGCGCGCAAATTGCCTGCTTCAACCGGTGGTTTCCGGGATGAATTATTGCGCGAAAATATCCGCTCTATGATGGCGGTTGGCATGTACATGGAAGGCAAGTTAATTGGTTTTGTCGGCTGCGACCTAGTGAATCGTCAAACAGCTTGGCAAGAGCGAGATATTCGTCAAATGCGCCTAGTGGCAGATATGATTGCCAATACTCTTGCCCGTCACCACACCGAAGCTAAATTACGTGAAACAGAAGCGCAACTGCTAGAAGCGAATGCCAAGCTGGCGCAATTAGCGCGCGAAGACAGCCTAACAGGTTTGGTCAATCGGCGTGGCCTTGACGAGTGTTTAGAGCAAGAATTGCGTCGCGCTGTTCGCGCCCAACACCCGCTAACCTTGATTATGGTTGATGTTGATTTTTTCAAAAAACTTAACGACGAACACGGGCACTTACATGGTGACGAAGTGCTCAAAAGTGTCGCCCGCATTCTGGCAACGCATTTTAAGCGCACAGGCGAATACGTGGCGCGTTTTGGGGGCGATGAATTTATGATTGTGTGCCCGCAAACTGAGCTAAATGAACTGGTGCGGCAAGCCAAAAAAGTGCTCGCCAAAGTACGCATACTGAAAAACAAACTCGCGACACCGGTTACGGTCAGTATTGGTATTGCTTCAAATACACCGAAGTCGGGCACCACCACCGATGATTTAATGCGAGATGTTGATGTCGCGGTTTACTTTGCCAAGCAATGTGGCCGCGATCGTATTGAAGTGAACCCCAAAGTTCCCACCCAAAAACAAACCGGCTAAATTCGCTCTCGACGTGGAGGCAAGGCTTCGCTATAATGCGGCGTCATTTTGAAGGGCCCCAATGGTAGTGGGCTCAGGCCAATAGTGAAGCCGAGGTAACAAAGCAATGCAGGTTTCTGTAGAGACAACCCAAGGACTAGAACGCCGCGCCACCATCACCGTGCCGGCTGACATTATCGATCAAGAAGTCAAGCGTCTGTTAAAAGACGAGTACCGCAATCGCCGTATCAACGGTTTCCGTAAAGGCAAAGTTCCACCAAACGTTTTACAAAAACTGTTTGGTAAAGAAGCGCGCGCTCGTGCAGCTTCAAACTTAATGCAAAGCAAATACTTTGAAGCCATGATGCAGGAAAAAATTAACCCAGTGGGTATGCCTGCCATTGAGCCGAAAGTAAACGAAGAAGGTAAAGACCTTGAATTCGTTGCTACGTTTGAAGTGTATCCAGAAGTTAAAGTTGAAGCGCTTGATAAACTAACTGTTGAAAAGCCAACAGTTGAAGTGACTGACAAAGACGTTGACAACATGCTTGAAACCTTGCGTAAACAACACGCTGGTTGGAAAGCGGTTAAGCGTAAGTCGAAGAAAGGTGAGCGTATCACTATCGACTTCACCGGCTCTATTGATGGCGAAGAATTTGAAGGTGGCAAAGCCACTGACTTCGCACTTGAGCTTGGCGAAGGCCGTATGATTCCAGGTTTCGAAGACGAAATTATTGGTATGAAAGCTGGTGAGGAAAAAACCATCACGGTTACTTTCCCAGAAGATTACCACGCAGAAAACTTGAAAGGTAAAGAAGCGCAGTTCGCTATCGTTGCCAAAAAAGTAGAAGAGCGTGAGTTGCCAGAATTAAACGACGAATTCGTCGCGCAATTCGGGGTGAAAGAAGGCGGCGTTGAAGCGCTGAAAGCTGAAGTTCGTAAAAACATGGAACGCGAACTAAAAAACACTGTGCAAAGCAAAGTGAAAGAGCAGGTGTTGAAAGGCTTAGTTGAGCACAACGAGGTTGACTTGCCAAAAGCAATGATCGACCAAGAAGTTGACGTATTGCGTCGTCAAGCAATGCAGCGTTTTGGTGGTAACCAAGCGCAATTGCCGCAACTTCCAGCTGAATTGTTTGAAGAACAAGCAAAAGAGCGTGTGAAAGTTGGCTTATTATTAGGTGAAGTGATTCGTGGCAACGAATTGAAAGTTGACGAGAAAAAAGTTGACGAAATCATCGAGAACAACGCTTCTGCATACGAAGACCCAGCAGAAGTTATTGCTTACTACAAAGGCAACCAAGAAATGATGCAGCAAATTCGTAACGTTGCATTAGAAGAACAAGCAATTGAGTTCATTCTTGAAAACGCCAAAGTCAAAGCGAAAAAAGCAACTTTTGACGAGTTGATGAACCCGAAAAAGTAAAACAGTTGCGATTACCGTCACAACAACGTTGACGGCATCGACCACAACTTGGTTTAATGGCTCGTATACCTTTATACGAGCCATTTTTATTTCAGGAGTCGTAAATTATGTCGGATATGGCGCTAGACCCTATGGCCCAATTGGTGCCCATGGTAGTGGAACAAACAGCAAAAGGAGAGCGCTCGTACGATATCTACTCGCGCCTACTTAAAGAGCGCGTAATTTTTTGTTGTGGTCAGGTGGAAGACCACATGGCTAACTTAATTGTGGCGCAGTTACTCTTTTTAGAGTCTGACAACCCTGACAAAGACATCTATCTTTATATTAATTCGCCAGGCGGTGCGGTAACAGCAGGTATGGCGATTTACGATACCATGCGTTTTATTAAGCCAGACGTAAGCACCGTTTGTATGGGGCAGGCTGCCAGCATGGGAGCGTTTTTGTTAGCTGGGGGCGCTAAAGGTAAGCGTTTCTGTTTGCCAAACTCGCGGGTGATGATTCACCAGCCACTCGGCGGTTTTCAGGGGCAGGCATCTGACTTTGAAATTCATGCGCGACAAATTTTAGATATTAAAGACAAGCTGAACCGTATGCTGTCGGAAAACACCGGTAAAGATCTTGAGCAAGTGGCGAAAGACACAGACCGTGACTATTTCATGTCAGCAGAAGAAGCGGTGAATTACGGCTTGGTAGATAAAGTTCTGACCCAACGAGGCGGAGAGTAAGATGACTGATAAAACTGAAGGTAATGGCGAAAAGCCGTTGTTTTGTACCTTCTGCGGAAAAAGTCAGCATGAGGTTCGTAAGCTAATTGCGGGCCCATCGGTATTTATTTGTGACGAATGTGTGGACTTATGTAACGATATTTTGGAAGAAGAAATTCAAAATATTGCCCCGCAAGAAGAGCAGAAAAGCCTGCCAACGCCACACGAAATTCGCTCGCACCTAGACGAGTACGTGATAGGTCAAGAACTTGCCAAGAAAGTTTTAGCCGTTGCTGTTTATAACCATTACAAGCGGTTAAACAACAATAGCGAAAGCAAGAAGAAAGACGAAGAGCTAGTAGAGCTAGGCAAAAGTAATATTTTGCTGATTGGCCCAACCGGTAGCGGTAAAACCTACTTAGCGGAAACCTTAGCTCGTTTCTTAGATGTACCGTTTACCATGGCGGATGCAACCACATTAACTGAAGCGGGTTATGTGGGCGAAGACGTTGAAAATATTATTCAGAAGCTACTGCAGAAGTGTGATTACGACGTTGAGAAAGCCCAGCGCGGAATTGTCTACATTGACGAAATTGACAAAATTTCACGGAAGTCAGACAACCCGTCAATTACTCGCGATGTGTCGGGCGAAGGCGTACAGCAAGCATTATTGAAGCTGATTGAAGGCACCGTCGCTGCGGTACCACCGCAAGGCGGGCGCAAACATCCACAGCAGGAATTTGTGCAGGTAGATACCTCAAAAATTCTGTTTATTTGTGGTGGCGCATTTGCCGGTCTAGACAAGGTTATTGAACAACGTATTAGCGTTGGCAGTGGCATTGGTTTTGGTGCCCAAGTGAAGAGCAAAGAGCCGAAAGCCGAAGGCGTGACGTTAGCTCAAGTAGAGCCTGAAGATTTAGTGAAGTACGGGTTAATTCCTGAATTTATCGGCCGCTTACCAGTATTAGCCACGCTGACCGAGCTGGATGAAAATGCCTTAGTGCAAATTCTACGTGAGCCGAAAAACTCACTGACCAAGCAGTACGGTGCGTTGTTTAAAATGGAAGACGTTGAACTCGAATTCCGCGAAGACGCATTGCGTGCCATTGCGCGCAAAGCCATGTCGCGTAAAACCGGTGCTCGTGGCTTGCGTTCTATTGTCGAAGCCGTGCTATTGGATACCATGTACGACCTACCGACGTTGCAAAACGTAAGCAAGGTCGTTATTGACGAGTCGGTGATTAAAGGCGAGTCTGATCCGATTGTTATTTATGCGAATCAACAGGAAGAAAAGCACGCTTCTGGTGAATAAGAGCATGGTTTAGCATGAAATTTGTGCAAAAAGGGCCTTTTAGGCCCTTTTTTTGTGCAAAAGATTGAACTTTCGCTGGAGAGCCTCATATTAAGAGGTAAGATAGTGTGAATAGTCACGAACCAGTTTCCTGGAGAAGTTTATGAGTGAAGAACGGATTGAACGATTGAGTATTCCGGTACTGCCGCTGCGTGATGTGGTGGTGTACCCGCATATGGTAATTCCTTTGTTTGTTGGGCGCGAAAAATCTATTCGCTGCTTAGAAGCTGCTATGGAACAAAACAAACAAATTTTCTTATCAGCGCAAAAAGATGCAGCAGTTGATGAGCCAGAACAAGCGGATATTCATCGTATTGGAACCGTTGCGACTATTTTACAGCTATTAAAACTACCTGACGGCACGGTAAAAGTCTTGGTTGAAGGTAGCCAGCGCGCCGAAATTGAGCAGTTTGAAGCTGAGTCAGATTTCTTCCGCGCGCAAGTGCATTACCTTGATAACGAGGCGATGGACGACAAAGAAGAAGAGGTGATGATTCGTTCGGCCATCAATCAGTTTGAAGGCTACGTGAAACTGAACAAGAAAATTCCACCCGAAGTGCTTACCAGTTTGTCGGGTATCGAAGAAGCCGATCGTCTTGCCGATACCATGGCTGCACATATGCCATTGAAGCTGAACGACAAGCAAAAAGTGCTCGAAATTACGGACGTGCGCGAGCGTTTAGAGTTTTTGATGGCCCTTATGGAAGGCGAAATTGACCTGTTACAGGTTGAGAAGCGTATTCGTTCGCGTGTGAAAAAGCAGATGGAAAAAAGTCAGCGCGAGTATTACTTGAATGAGCAAATGAAAGCCATTCAAAAAGAGCTGGGTGAAATGGAAGACGGCCCAGACGAATTTGAAGCGCTACAAAACAAAATTGAAGAAGCAAAAATGCCAGAAGAAGCCGAGAAGAAAACTCGCGCTGAACTGCAAAAGTTAAAAATGATGTCGCCCATGTCGGCTGAAGCGACCGTGGTTCGAGGGTATATCGACTGGATGGTGTCGGTGCCATGGAAGAAACGCTCGCGCATTAAGAAAGACTTAGCCGGTGCAGAGAAGATTCTTGACGCTGATCACTATGGCTTAGAAAAAGTCAAAGAACGCATTTTGGAGTACTTGGCGGTGCAGCAACGTACCAGCAAAGTGCGTGGCGCTATTTTGTGTCTTGTGGGCCCACCAGGGGTTGGTAAAACGTCGTTAGGGCAATCCATTGCCAAGGCCACAGGGCGTAAATACATTCGTATGGCGCTTGGTGGCGTACGTGATGAAGCTGAAATTCGTGGTCACCGTCGTACTTATATTGGTTCGATGCCCGGCAAGCTAATTCAGAAAATGGCCAAAGTGGGCGTGCGTAATCCGCTATTTTTGTTAGACGAAATTGACAAAATGGCGTCAGACATGCGCGGTGATCCGGCGTCGGCGTTGCTTGAAGTGCTAGACCCTGAGCAAAACGTCAACTTTAACGATCATTATTTAGAAGTCGACTACGACCTGTCTGATGTGATGTTCGTGGCAACCTCAAACAGCATGAATATTCCTGGGCCGCTGTTAGACCGGATGGAAGTGATTCGTTTGTCGGGGTATACCGAAGACGAGAAACTCAACATTGCGAAGCGCCATTTGTTACCCAAGCAAATAGACCGTAATGGCCTTAAAAACAAAGAGATAAACGTAACCGACGATGCAATTATCGGCATTATTCGCTACTACACACGCGAAGCTGGGGTGCGAAACCTTGAACGTGAAATTTCGCGCTTATGCCGCAAGGCTGTGAAGAAAATTGTGCTTGATAAGCGGGTGAAGCACGTTGAAATTACGGGCGATAATTTGTCAGATTTTCTTGGCGTGCAGCGCTTTGACTACGGTAAAGCTGAAGAGAACAACCAAGTTGGCCAAGTGACCGGTTTGGCTTGGACGGAAGTTGGCGGTGACTTGCTCACCATTGAAGCCACTAACGTGGCAGGTAAAGGCAAAATCACCTCAACTGGTTCACTCGGTGACGTGATGCAAGAGTCTATTCAAACCGCGTTGACCGTGGTTCGTAGTCGTGCCGAAAAGCTGGGTATTCCGGAAGATTTCCACGAGAAACGCGATATTCACGTGCACGTGCCTGAAGGGGCAACACCAAAAGATGGCCCAAGCGCAGGTATTGCGATGGTTACCGCACTCGTTAGCTCGTTAACCAAAATTCCAGTGCGAGCCGACGTGGCCATGACCGGTGAAATTACCTTGCGTGGCGAAGTGCTTGCCATTGGCGGATTAAAAGAGAAGCTATTAGCGGCGCACCGAGGTGGCATTAAGCATGTACTGATTCCGAAAGACAACGAGCGTGATTTGAAAGAAATTAGTGACGCGGTAAAAGGTGACTTGAAGATTCAGCCGGTGCAATGGATTGACGAAGTTTTGGCCGTGGCACTTGAATCTGCGCCAAAAACGGCGTAAAAAATCGTCTTACAACGTAAAAATGCGGCCTTGAAAGGCATAACATGGCTGCAGGCCGCATTCTTTCGTTAAAAAATTTGTGAAAAAGGGTTCTCAATCGCAAATCTTGTGGTAGCCTAGAGTCAAAGTGATTGGTCAGACGCTCACACATAAAGTCTCTGGCATGCCACTTGAGTGATACGATTAATAAGGAAGATGTCTGCTAATCGTGCACTACTGCTTGAACAGTTGGTTTAAGCTTGTTATAACCTTCGCTGGCCCATTGATAACAACAGAACGCAATGGAACCATGCAAATCTGATAATAACAATCTAAGGGGATGATACTGTGAACAAGTCTCAGTTAGTTGATAAAATTGCAGACGGAGCGGAAATTTCTAAAGCTGCGGCTGGACGTGCTCTTGACTCTTTCATCGAAGCGGTAACTGACGCTTTGAAAAAAGGCGACCAAGTAGCATTGGTTGGTTTCGGTACTTTCAGTGTTCGTGAGCGTTCAGCTCGCACTGGCCGTAACCCACAAACTGGTCAAACTATTCAAATCGCAGCTGCGAAAGTACCTTCTTTCAAAGCTGGTAAAGCACTGAAAGACTCAGTAAATTAATTGAAGCGGAGCGGTAGTTCAGCTGGTTAGAATACCGGCCTGTCACGCCGGGGGTCGCGGGTTCGAATCCCGTCCGTTCCGCCAGTAATTACTGAAAATAACCCGAAGCTTGTCTTCGGGTTATTTTTTTTCTGAAGAAGACGATATAATACCCGCCCAACGACTGGGAATAATTGAGGTTTAGTAGATATGTTGGACAGGATAAGAGAAGGATCGCAAAGCATCGTTATTAAAGCCCTGTTGGTTTTAATTGCGTTAACCTTTGCGTTAGCCGGTATTGGTGGTTACATCACCAACCAACCGGAGCCTGCAGTTGCAAAAGTTAATGGCGAAGAAATTACTCGCGTAGAGTTTGACCGCGCGGTAGAGAATGAGCGTGCGCGTCAGCAACAGCAGTTGGGAGATTTTTACGCGACTTTAGCGGCTGATCCGGCATTCAATCAACGTTTACGCAGCCAAGTGCTTAATGATTTAGTCAATCAAAAAGTGGTTGAGTTGTACGCACGTGATGCGGGCTTGCGCGTTTCAGATGAACAAGTGAAAGCGGCTATTCGCAACATTGCAGCGTTTCAAGTTGCCGGTCAATTTGATAACCAAACTTATCAAATGACATTGAATGGCTTAGGTTACACGCCAGATGGTTTCGCCGAGCTCATGCGTCGCGACCTAGCGCGTACGCAGCTATTGCAGGCCATTGTCGAAACGCAATTTGCGTTACCAACGGAAGCCTCTGCCGTACAACAGCTGTTGAACCAACAACGCAGCGGTGCTTATGCAACCTTTGAGCTAGCCAACTACTTAAGCACTGTTGAAGTCACTGACGAAGAAATTGCCCAGTGGTATGACGCGAATCAGTCGCGCTTTAACGTGCCCGAGCAGGTGAAAGTTGAGTTTGTAGCGTTAGATGCCGATACGTTAGCCGAGTCTATCGAAATTGACGAGACGGCGGTTCGTGAATGGTTCGAACAAAACCGCGCTGGCTACGAAACACCAGACCGTTATCGGTTCTCCCATATTCTTATTGAAGGCGACGATGAAGCCGCGCGTGCAGAAGCCCAGGAAGTTTTAACCAAACTTACTGAGGGCGCTGATTTCGCTGAGTTAGCCGCTGAATATTCTGATGATATTTTCACAGCCGAAACCGGCGGTGATTTAGAATTCCTTGAAAAAGGTCTTATGGACCCAGAATTCGACGAAGCTGCATTTGCGCTGCAAGAAGTAGGTGATATTTCTGGCGTTGTAAGTACATCGTTTGGGTACCATGTTATTAAACTCACTGACATTGAAAAAGGCTCTTCGACGTCATACGAAGAAGTGCGCGATGAAATAGTCAGTGAGATGCGCGAAGAACGCGTTAAACAGGCTTATTACGAGTTGCAACAAAAAGCATCGGAGTTAGCTTTTGATGTGCCAGACACGTTGCAAGCGGTTGCTGACGAAACAGGCTTAACCGTTCGTACTACCAGCTGGTTTAATCGCAACAATGCGCCCACTGCATTGAATAACCCTGCAGCCTTGCAGCAAGTATTCAACCAAGACTTTATTGCTGAAGGCTTGAACAGTGACTTAATTGAAACCAGTGACACGCAAGCGGTTATCGTGCGGGTGTTAGATTATCAAGCCGCGAGTGTGAAACCACTTGATGAGGTTCGTGCACAAGTGCTTGATAATGTTCGCACTGAAAAAGCTCAAGCTGCCGCTCGTCAAGATGCTGACGCATTAGCAGTAGCCTTGCGCGCTGGTGAGACGACTGACGTTCAAATGGCCGCAATTGATAGCGTTGATCGCCGTAACACTGAGTTGCCTCGTGCCGTAGTGCAAAGCCTGTTTGAGCAAGCTGTGCCAAGTGACGAAGGCGTGCAAGTGGCGGTTACCGAGTTGAATAGCGGCGCATTGGCGGTGGTGCAATTAACCAGTGCAACCGTTGGTGAAGTTGACGAGGCCATGCAGGCTCAGTTAACTGACCAATTGGTGAATAGCTTCACCCAACAAGGTTATGGCGCATTCGTTGAAGCCTTGCGTGCTGAGGCCGATGTTGAGCTATTGCTTAACGCCAACACAGATCAAGCTAGCCAAGAATAAAACTTCATTAAGTGAAGAACGACAAGAATCCGTAGACAGTCAATCTGTTTACGGATTTTTTTTGCATTTGAACTCTCTAGCGCTACGGTATCAACTAGGGTAAAGGTCGGGCAAAACCGATTCTTTTGGTGCTTTCCCTGCTTGTTTACGAAGTTTTTCAGCTGCTTTCAGTGCCCGAATGAGCGCCTTTCCTTCTTGCCATGATATATCTTTTCCCGCATAACGTGAGCGCTGTAAGTGCTCAATTTGGCTGCTTAGCGGTGGGTGGTCATAAAACTCAGCCACTTGATTCAAATCAGTAACGCTGACTGAATAACGGGCGCTTAGCCAATGCCGTAAGGCCTTGTCAGTAACAGATGCGTTATTTTGTTTTGCGGCATGTTCAAGTGCCGCCCAACTATGTTTGTGTTCTTGGTTCTCTACCAGCACAGCTGGCGACGGCGCATTGTTGCGTATGCTAGAACGGAACCACCACCAAGCCCACAGGGCAAGTGTAATAAGCCACAATCCAGCAAATATGATAGCCAGAAGAAAATAATGATTATTTACTTGTTGCTCTGGCTGCATAACGGGCTGGGTGGCTGGTGACGCCTGAGCCTGTGTGTTTTGTGGTTGCGTTGATTGTTGTGTCACCGGATTTTGCGTGTGGGCAATATCTTGTTGCAGCCCTTCAGCCGGCTTGATGTTAAAGGTTAGCGCTTCGCTAGTCGCTGATTCAGGGCGGTTCAAGCGGGTATTGAAGTACGTTAAGTTAACGGCCGGTATAGTTAATTCACCGCTTTGGCGCGGAATCACTGCGATAGTTTCGGTTCGTTGTGCAATAACACGCCCGTTACGTATCGTACTATTGAGTTCTGGTGCTTCTGGGTAAACGGACGCCTGCTCAAGCTCACTAATGCCTACTCTTGGTAACTGCTCTGGCGTAACCCCAATGGCGGTTAAGCGGTATTGAAGCGTTATCGGTTGGCCCACCGCAATGTCAGCTTGCGGATTCACTTGTTCAACACTCACACTAACGAGTTCAGAAGGCAACCAGTGCCCTTGCCAATTATCAGGGCGTGGTAGCACTGTGATTTTTGTTGCAGGCGCTATAGTACTAACCGGCTGCGTTGCCGCAATTGATGAAAACACTGAGCGACTTGTTTCGCGGCTTATTTGCCCGTCGAACATGGGCCCTTCAATGGTGAAATCTCCGGAGCGTTGGGGCGTGATTAAGTAGGTGCGCTGAAATACTTGGTAGCGTTTACCGTTTATAATTTCATACGACTCTTCGTCTTTACCAAACTGGCGAACTTCTGCTAATTCAAGGGTTGGCGCGACAAGGTTGCCACTAAGCAGATTAGCACTAAGGTACAAGCGCGCAATGAGCTTGAACTGTTGCTGCACGTATACTTGATTGGACTCGACACTGGTTCGAATAAACGCTGGGCGTTGCTCAAGTTCGTCGGTGGCTGCTTGGGCGTCTAAAATTTTAAGCTCAATGGCATTGCTGCTGGCATTATTAATGGTAATGGGCGGAATTCGCACAATGCCAGGTGTTGGCGGTGCTTGTAAGGTTACGACAAAAGACGTGGTACGGCTGCTTACGCCATTCACCACACTGGTGCGCCGTGCTGAGCGTGTATTTAACACTCGAAACTCAGATAATGCTTGTTCGGGGTTCCAAGCTGACTGTGGCACGTCGTCGTTTACTGTGACTGTTAGGGTAAAAGGTTCGCTTTGTACAATTGGATTTTTGTCAACGCTAGCAACAACGTCTAACTCTTGTGCAATAGCAAAGTTTGCGCAGAGAAAAAAGCAGATAAGCCCCATAAAACTGTGTCGTAAATTACTCATTACCACTGTTTCTCTACTCCTGGTGTTAGGTTTTGTCGACGGCGTTGTTGGGCTTCATAACGCATTTTTTGCCGCAATAGCTCTGCTGGATTATCTTCAATACGATTTAGCCACTGTTGCATTTGTTGCTGCATTTCTTCGCTAGTAGGGTCGCCTGAAGCGCTGTTCAGCGGCTGTTTTTGCTCACCATTTTCGGCTGATTGCTGTTGCTCGCCTGCTTCAGCTTCTTGTTGTTCTTTTTGTTGCCGCTGTTGCTCTTCATCAGCAGGGCTTGTCGATGACTCTTCTGTTTGTTTGGTGGTGTCGCTGCCTTGTTCTGAATTGCTGTCACCTTGCTGGCCCGACTGTTGATTCGACGATTGTTGGCCAGTTTGTTGCTGACCTTTTTGTTCGCCTTGCTGCTGTTGCTGTTCTTGTTGTTTTTTTAATTGCTCGGCGAGCTCGCGGTTTTGTTGTGCTGCTGGCCAGTTTGGTCGGCGCTTTAAAGCGGCGTCGTAGGCATTTGCTGCTTCATCATAACGCTGCATTTGCATGAGTGCATTGCCCTGATTATAAAAGCCTTCGGCACTGTCTAACTGGGAAAAATCAACCAGTGCTTGATCATAGTTACCCGCACGGTAATTTGCGGTACCGCGCTGCCAAGGGTCTTGTGCAATAGCCGCGGCTGTTTCGTAATCGCCGTTGCGTAGCGCCTGGTCAGCCTGTTGGTAGGGCGTTTGCCAAAGTTGTTCCTGCCAGCTTAAGGGCTCGCGTTCTGCCGCGAGTAAACTTGGTGAATAGCTACCCAGACTAATCGCCACAATAGCAACGAAGCCAACCAGAATGCCGCGCCGAGCTAAGGGAAGCAACAGTAACATTATGATGGGAATAAACCACGCACCTTGATCAAGCCATTGGTCGCCTGCTTGAAGTTGCGACGCTTCGCCTTCGCGAGTGCGGGGCGGCAAACTAGAAAGGTAGTTGATGTCTTCTTGATCGGACTGTACCACTGCAAAACGGCCGCCGCTGCGCTGAGCCAGGGTTTCTAAATTGCCGGTAATTAACTGCGGAATAACAATATTATCTGCGCTATCACGTAGCATTCGGCCATCTGGCAGTTGAATAGGCGCACCTTCTGCGGTGCCGACGGCTAACACGTTAATACGGTGATTGGTGCGACTAATAAAGTCATTAATATCAATCACATCGCGACTATCTATGCCGTCGGTAAGCCAGTAGATGTCACCCTCGGCGTGGCCGGCGTCTCGCAATAATTGGTCGGCCAAATTTAATGCACGAAGCGGGTAGCTGCCTAGGTTTGGCATAATATCAGGGCTTAATGCGCGAATAAGATTACCTAAATTCGCTCCGTCGCTGGTCAGTGGGCTTATGGTAAATGCATCAGCCGCATAGGCTACGAGACCAATTTCTCCATCAAGTTTATCGCGCACCAAATCAGTTGCTTTGAAACGCATTTGACTGAGCCGGTTCGGGCTTATATCGGTGCTGTAAACCGACAACGACATGTCCATAATCACCACAGAACCGGCCTGTAGGTTATATACCGGTTGTGGCAAGCGTTGCCAGGTTGGGCCAGCTAACGCAACGCAAGTTAAGGTTAACGCGCTGCTGATAATGACTAGCGGCCAGCGTAGTGACATTGATTTGTCAGACGGTAACAACACGTGACGCAAATGATCTGGAATAATGCGTGCCCAGCCACGTTGAGACTGGTAAAAACGCCAAGCAATGAAGCCGAGTATGACAACAATGACGGCCCCAGCTAACCACCACGGGCGAATAAAATGAAACTCAGCCATGTTGCCTCCTGCGGTTTATAGTGTACACAGCAAACAGGGTTATCATGATAAGCCACGCTGCGCCAAGCGGCCAAAAATAGAGTGCGGTTTGCGGGCGACGTAATTGTTGCTCGCCTTGTACCGGTTCAAAGGCGTCTAGTTCAGTATAAATTTCTGCTAACTCTTCAGTGCTACGCGCACGAAAATAGGCGCCGCCGGTTTCGTTAGCGAGTTGGCTTAGCATGGCTTCGTCAAGGTCTCGACTTGGGTTCACGCGGCGTTGTCCGAAAAAGCTATCCACGACAATTTCCTCGGCTCCTACACCAATGGTGTAAATTTTGACACCATGATATTTCGCAAGCTGTAGTGCCTGATCGGGTGACACTTGACCAGCAGTGTTCTGACCGTCGGTTACCAATACTAAAATTTTATTGGTGTCTGGCCGTGCGGCAAAGCGTTTTACCGCAAGCGCAATGGCGTCACCAATAGCAGTTCGCTCGCCAATGAGGCGCAATACAGTTTCGTCGAGCATGCGTTGCACAGTCGCGCGGTCAAAGGTCATGGGGGCTTGTACATAGGCGGTATCGGCAAACAGAATTAGCCCTAAGCGGTCGCCTATGCGCCGTTCAATGAAGTCGCTCATGACATGTTTCAGCATGGTTAAGCGGTCAACTTGTTCGCCGTTGATTTCCATGTCAGCAATTTCCATACTGCCGGATAAGTCGACCGCAATCATCATTTCACGCGCGTCGTTGCGCGCAGCGACGGGTTCGCCTAGCCATTGTGGGCGCATGAGGGCAAGTACCAATAATGTCCATATAACCAAGCCTGTAACGAGTTGCCAACGGCTTGCTTTAAAGCTGTAGTTGGCCGAAGCAAGGCTAGGCAGCACAGCCACCGCCAGTGGTTGCTGACGCGCCTGTCTTGGTTTGCGTAAATAACGATAGATGAATGGCAGCGGCCACAGTAGCAGCGCCCATAGCCAAACAAAATCAATCATGATTGACCTCGCGACGGCGGCAAGGCTTGGCGTAGCCAAAGCTCAGCAAAGTTAAGGTACTCGGTCAGCCATTGCTGTTGCACGGTAATAGGTTGGTAGGCAGCCTGTTGCAAGGCGTCTGTTAAAGGTTGATAACGCTGTTGCTGGCGCGTGCTTAGTTGGCTGCGTAAAAACTGCCACCAGGCCGCGTTGTCGGTATTGCTAATACGAGCACGAGGGAAGTACGCCAAAGCCGCTTGTTTCAATAACAGAGAAATATCATGAAGCGCTAGGTTTGGTTGTTGTTGCAGTTGCGCCAATTGGTGTAATGCTTGCCGACGCGCACGACGACGCTGAAATGCGCGTATAGAAAACCACAAGCTGAGTACCACAAGCGTGAGCGCTATGATGATTAATGCATACCAGCCCGGCGCCAATGGCCACCACTGGGCCGCCGGAGCTGCGACAATGTCTTGTAACTGAACTTGGTTGTCGAGTTGCATCACAAGATAACTCCTGGCCATTGCAGCTCAATAGGTTCGGCTGCACTAAACTGCTGTACTGTCAAACCAAGCTGTTGCCATTGCTTAAGCATCGCTTGTTGGTGTTGCTGCATGGCTTTGGCATACGCTTGGGTTTGGTGTTGATTGCTGGGGTCAATAATAACCTGTTGGCCGTCATTGGTTAATGGCAGTTGATCACTGGTTGCGGATGTGGGTATGGCCAACTCCAGTGGGTCAATAATTTGAAAGGCTTGCAACTGACAATGACGCTGCAACGCTAATAGGCTGCGCCAAGTGGAAGCATCGGTATTGAGCCAGTCACTAATTAAATAGATCAGGCTACCTGGGCGTGCAACATGTTGCAGACGCTCTAATGCGTGATGAAAATGGTTACTTGTGCCGCGTTGTTGCTGCCACTGTGCAACAGCTGTTGTTTGTTGTTGCACCAAATGATGAATGATGTTGAGCACGCCATGATGGCGCGCCTGTGGGCGCAGCTCAACGTGGCCTTGGGTACCTTGCTCTTGTGATGTGGATATCAAAGCACCAATACGGTCATTGCGAGCTACGGCCAGCCACGCAAGCGCAGCAGCTAAGTGACACGCCTGCACCGATTTCAATAGTAATTGGCTACCAAAGTGCATGCTGTCGCTTAAATCGACCACCACAAATACCGGGCGTTCGCGCTCTTCGCGAAATAGCTTGGTGTGCGGCGTACCTGTGCGTGCGGTAACACGCCAGTCAATGGCGCGAATATCATCACCAGCTTGGTAGTGACGAAACTCGTCAAACTCCATGCCTCGGCCTTTAAACTTGCTCATTAGCGCACCGGTTTGGCTTGGTGGTGGGTTCAAACGACGAAAACGTTGAAACGCGCCGACTTTACTCCGGTAATACATCAGTTCGTGGCTACTGACATGAATGCCGTCACTATGCCACGTTGTTAACCACTGGGTATTGCTCATGGTGCCGGGACAAGCTCAAGAATTTGCGCCAAAACCCGGTCTGTGCTGATACCGTCGGCTTCAGCTTGATAGCTCAATATAATGCGGTGGCGTAGCACTTTTGCGTATACCGCGTGTATATCATCTGGCGTTACGTAGTCGCGCTGTTGTAACCATGCTCGGGCGCGCGCGCAGCGGTCAAGTGAAATGGTAGCTCGTGGGCTGGCGCCGTAACTTATCCAACGCGCTAAGTCGCTGCTATAAAAACCAGGCTCACGGGTGGCAATAATCAGCTGAACCAAGTAGTTTTCTACCGCTTCGTCCATATAAATGCCAAGCACGTCTTTGCGCGCTTTGAAAATATCGTCTTGTTGCAATGGCTTTGGCATATCTGCTTGGCCTTGCAATTCCTCGCCACGGGTTAAGCGTAAAATGTCGCGTTCGGTGTCGGCGTTCGGGTAATCAAGATTCAAATGCATCACAAAACGGTCAAGCTGCGCTTCCGGCAACGGGTAGGTGCCTTCTTGTTCCAGCGGGTTCTGAGTGGCTAGCACCATAAATAGCGGTGGTAGCGGGTAGGTTTTTTGACCCACAGTGATTTGCCGTTCGGCCATGGCCTCAAGCAATGCGGACTGAACTTTTGCTGGGGCGCGGTTAATTTCGTCGGCCAAAATAATATTGTGAAACAGTGGCCCCTGTTGGAACACGAATTCGCCGGTTTCGGGGCGATAAATGTCGGTGCCGGTTAAGTCAGCAGGGAGCAAGTCGGGGGTGAACTGCACGCGATGAAAACTACCTTCAACACCTTTGGCAAGCGCGTTCACGGCACGTGTTTTAGCAAGCCCTGGTGGGCCCTCTACCAGTAGATGGCCATCGGCAAGCAAGGCAATAAGCAAGCTTTCGGTAAAGTCGGGTTGCCCCAAAACTTGGCTATCAAGATAATTGCGTAATGCTTGAAATTGTTCTGCTGCCATTAGAATCCTCTACTTTATGCGTTAGCGCGGCTGAGTGACTATACTCTGTATGAATGCTCGCTATACTTTAGGTTCAAAGTTTAAGTTCGCACTTTACCGAAAACAACGGTTTAATTCTCGCCAAAGACCCGTTAAAATTTGTAACTATCTATGAGGTCAGACCAGATTAAGGAATGACCATAACAAAACAACAGAGGACAAATCTATGGCCGCACGTCAGAATCTGACCACTGCTGCAGGCGATCGTATTGCGATAGTCGCCGGCTTGCGTACGCCGTTTGCGAAACAAGCGACCTATTTCCACGGGGTTCCTGCACTTGATATGGGCAAAATGGTGGTGCAAGAGCTATTAAATCGCTACAGCTTAGACCCACGTGAAGTTGAGCAGCTAGTGTATGGCCAAGTGGTACAAATGCCCAAAGCGCCTAATATTGCCCGTGAAATTGTGCTTGGCACTAACTTGCCGGTCACAACCGATGCCTACAGCGTATCACGCGCCTGTGCGACAAGCTTTCAAACTACGGTGAATGTGGTGGAAAGCATGATGGCTGGTAATATTTCTGTTGGTATTGCCGGTGGGGCCGATTCTTCGTCCGTGTTACCTATTGGTGTTTCTCGTGCGTTGGCACATGCTTTAGTCGACTTAAACAAAGCGCGAACCTTAGGCCAGCGCCTCGCTATTTTGAAGCGTTTACGTTTTAAAGACTTAATGCCAGTGCCGCCGGCCATTGCTGAATACAGCACTGGGCTGACAATGGGCGACACCGCTGAGCAAATGGCAAAAACGCACAGCATTAGCCGTGCTGATCAAGACGCCTTGGCTCATCGGTCACACACCTTAGCCCATGAGTCATGGGAGGCCGGCAAGTTAGATGCGGAAGTGATGACTGCCTATGCTGAGCCGTACAAAGACTTCTTGAAGCGTGATAACACGGTGCGCAGCGACTCGAAATTAGACGGCTACGCGAAATTGCGGCCGGTGTTTGATAAAAAACATGGCTCGGTAACGGCTGCCAATAGTACCGCCTTAACCGACGGTGCCAGTGCTATTTTGCTAATGACAGAGAGTAAAGCCAAAGCCCTAGGTTATGAAGTGTTAGGTTACGTGCGTAGTTACGCTTTTAGTGCCATTGATGTGTGGGAAGACATGTTAATGGGGCCTTCGTATGCAACTCCAATTGCACTTGATCGCGCCGGCATGAAGCTCAGCGATTTAACCCTGATTGAAATGCATGAAGCCTTTGCCGCGCAAACATTAGCAAACATGAAAATGTTTGCGAGCAAAAAGTTTGCACAAGACAAGTTGGGGCGCAGCGAAGCTATTGGCGAAATTGACATGGACAAGTTCAATGTCATGGGCGGCTCGTTGGCGTATGGCCACCCATTCGCGGCAACCGGTGCTCGGTTGATTACGCAAACCCTGAATGAGTTAAAACGGCGCGGGGGTGGGGTTGGTTTAACCACAGCCTGTGCGGCTGGTGGTTTAGGTGCAGCAATGATTGTGGAGACCGAATAATGACTGAACAAAAAGCATTCACGTTAGAACTGCGTGACGATAACGTTGCGGTTATTCACATTGACGTACCCGGCGAGTCGATGAACACGCTAAAAGCTTCTTTTGCTGAAGAAGTGGCGCAGGTATTAAATAAAATTGAACAGCACAGTGACTTAAAAGGCGTGGTGGTGATTAGCGACAAGCCTGGGTCATTTGTTGCCGGTGCCGACATTAGCATGATTGATGCGTGTGAAACGGCGGCTGACACCGAAAGCCTTGCGCGCCAAGGTCAGGCTATGTTTGACCGTATTGAACAGTTGAATGTGCCTGTGGTTGCGGCCATAGACGGCGCCTGTTTAGGTGGCGGCTTAGAGCTCGCGTTAGCCTGTCATTATAGGGTTGCAACCGACAGTGGCAAAACCGTGATTGGCCTGCCTGAGGTACAACTTGGTTTACTACCTGGTTCGGGCGGTACGCAACGGCTGCCGCGTTTAATTGGTGTGCAAAAAGCATTACCACTTATTTTAACCGGCAAGCAACTTCGCGCTAAGCAGGCCAAGAAGCTCGGTATTGTTGATGACGTGGTGCCCGCCAGTATTCTGCTTGAGGCCGCCATTGAGCTAGCACTGAAAAGCAAAGCAAAAGTGCGCACGGTGCAACATTCAATGCTGAACAAAATGCTTGAAGGTACCGGCGTTGGCCGGGGCATTATATTTAGCAAAGCTCGCGAGCAAGCGCAGGCCAAAGCTAAGGGAAATTACCCAGCATTGGATAAGATTATTGACACCATTGCGTACGGCGCTGATAAGGGCTTTAAAGCCGGTTTAGAATTCGAGGCACGCTCGTTTGGTGAGCTGGCCATGACGCCGGAGTCAAAACAGCTACGCAATATTTTCTTTGCCACCACGGCGATGAAAAAAGAAACCGGTGCCGGCGATACCAAGCCACGCGACATTCACCGTGTGGGTGTTCTTGGCGGTGGCTTAATGGGCGGCGGCATTGCTTATGTGACTGCAGCCAAAGCAGGTTTGCCAGCGCGCATTAAAGACATCAACGAGAACGGAATTGTACACGCATTGAAGTACAGCTATGACTTGTTGAACAAGAAAGTCAAACGCAAACATATGGCGCGTGCTGAGCTTGAAGCAACCATGCTGCGGTTAAGTGGTAGCTTAGATTACACTGGGTTCGATCAAGCTGACGTGGTTATTGAAGCGGTATTTGAAGATTTAAAACTTAAACAGCAAATGGTGGCTGATGTTGAAGCAGCTGGCCACGAAAATACGATTTTTGCGACCAATACTTCAAGCTTGCCAATTACCAAAATTGCAGCGAACGCAAAACGCCCTGAAAACGTCATCGGATTACATTACTTTTCGCCGGTTGATAAAATGCCTTTGGCTGAAATTATCACCCACGAGGGCACGTCTGACGAAACCATTGCGACCACAGTAGCGCTTGCCAAAAAACAGGGCAAAACGCCGATTGTGGTGAAAGACGGTGCGGGTTTTTATGTGAACCGTATTTTGGCGCCATACATGAATGAAGCCGCGCGTTTGGTACTTGAAGGTGAGCCTATTGAGGTGGTTGATCAAGCGTTGGTGAAATTTGGTTTTCCAGTGGGGCCCATGAAGTTAATGGACGAAGTGGGTATTGATGTTGCGGCCAAAGTCGCGCCAATTATGGCCGACGAATTGGGCGAGCGGTTCCGCGCACCAGATGCGTTTGGCAAGTTGCTTGACGATGAGCGTAAGGGCAAGAAAAACCAAAAAGGTTTCTATGCCTATAGCGGTAAAAAGCCAGGCAAGAGCGTTGATGAGTCGGTTTACAGCTTGTTAGGTATTAGCCCGTCAAGCAAACTCAGTGGCGAAGAAATTGCCCAACGTACCGCGTTGTTGATGCTTAACGAAGCGGCCTATTGTCTTGCTGAAGGTATTATTCGCAGCCCGCGCGACGGCGACATCGGTGCTATTTTCGGGATTGGTTTCCCGCCGTTCCGCGGTGGTCCTTTCCGTTATATGGATGCGGTTGGCGTGACTGAAATTGTGAAACGCCTACAAGGCTATCAACAGCAAAATGGCGAGCGTTACACCCCAGCGCCGTTGTTACTGAAAATGGCCGAAAACAATGAGAGTTTTTACTAGGCGTTATCTGACTAGGAGTTAAAATGTTTATTGCGCTGTGTTGTTTGTTGTCTGCGCTGACGTTATACATTCAAGCTTTAACCCATGCCATGGGTGCTAAACGCTGGTGCACCATGGGGCTGTTATTAGGCCCCTTGGTGCTACCGATGTTTTTTACTCATAAACGGATGCGCCTATTGAAGGCGCAAGGGCGTGCTAGTGTATCGATGCTGGTACGCTAATGTGTTGCACAAAAGCCTCGCTGCTGAGCGGCTCGGCAAATAAGTAACCTTGTGCAAATTCGCAGCTTAAGCGGCTTAACGTTGCCGCTTGTGCTGTGTTAACAACCCCTTCAGCAACCACATCTAAGCCCATGTTATGTGCCATCGCGACGATAGAGGCAACCATGTTGCGGTCGCGGTCGGCGCCATTAATGTCATCCACAAAGGCTTTGTCGATTTTCAGCGTTTGAATAGGGAAGCGCTTTAAGTAGGCCAGCGACGAATAACCGGTACCAAAGTCATCAAGCGCTAAGTGAATACCGCATTGATTGAGCTCGGTCATGATTTCAATGGCGCGCTCTGGGTCTTCCATAACTACGCCTTCGGTAATTTCCAATTCTAAGTATTCTGGCGCCAACTTTTCTTCATTTAAGATGGCCATAATGCGCTTGGTGAGGTCGGGCTGCACAAACTGTTTGGCCGATAAGTTAACTGCCACGCGGCCTTGCACAGTGCCTTGTTCAACCCACTGGCGCATATCGCGACAGGTTTGGCGTAATACTTGCTCGCCCATTTCTATAATTAAGCCAGTTTCTTCAGCCAGCGGTATAAACTCACTTGGGTTAATCACCCCAGTGCCTGGAATGTTCAAACGCACCAGCGCCTCAAGCCCAACAAACTCATAGTTTCGTAGCGACACTTTAGGCTGATACATCACTTGAATGTGTTTGTTGCGTAACGCTAAACGCAGCTGGTTTTCAACTTGCAAGCGGCGTACGGCATTTTTGTTCATCGAGTCATTAAAGAACTGATAGTTGTGCCCGCCGCGATTTTTGGCATGGTACATGGCGGTATCGGCGTTTTGCAGTAGTTCTTGTGATGAGGTGCCATCATTCGGGTACACCACAATGCCAATTGAACTGCCAATGACAATGTCTTGATTGTCGATATGAAAAGCTTCACCAACTGTGGTCAAAATTTTGGTGGCAACATCGGTAATGGCGCTTAAATCGCTGGTGTCTTCAAGCATCAGCACAAATTCATCGCCACCCAAACGGAAGAAGGTGTCTTGTGGTCGGCCTACTTCAGCAATACGCTCCGCAACATGAAGTAATAGCTGATCGCCAATGTCGTGGCCCAGTGAATCGTTGATTTTCTTGAAGTCATCCAGATCAAATAACAACAGTGCATGTTGAATGCGCTTACGTACCAAGTTGGCGTGGCTAACCTGAAAATAGCTACGATTGGGCAACCCAGTGAGGGTGTCGGTATTTGATAGCCGGCGTAACTCGCGTTCCGCCGTTTTACGTTCAGTAATATCGGCAAATGTCGCCACGTAATGGGAAATACGCTCACTGTCGTCGCGAATGGCGTCAAGTGTTAGCTCCATTTGGTACAGGCTGCCGTCTTTACGTAAGTCTTCTACTTCGCCATGCCAGCTGCCATGCTGTTGCAGTAAGCGTTTGATTTGCTCCACATATTCGGGGCTATAGAGCTGCAATTGTAGCGGCCGGCCAATCATGTCCTCACGCGAGAATCCGGTAATTTTTGCCACCGACGCGTTGGTTTCAATGACGTTAAATTCAGCGTCATAAATGCACACGCCGTCAGAAATATTGGTAATCGATGTGGCGAGCATTTTTAAACGCTCTTCGGCTTCAACTAATGGGGTGATGTCTTTTAGCGTGCCGGTCATACGGGTTGGCTGATGGTGCTCGTCGCGCTCAACCACTTTGCCGCGGTCTAAAATAGACATCCAACCGTTTTCGGTTTTCACTCGATAGGTCATTTCAAAATAATTATTCGCGCCATCTAAATGACGGCGCAATGCTTGTTGCAGCTTACGCAAATCAAGCGGGTGAATATTGGTTGGGGTGCCGCGCTTACCTGAACGTATATGGTCAATGGGGAACTCATTCAGATGTCGCCAGCTGTTGTGACGATGAATCGTACCATTGGGTATATCCCAGTCCCACAATTGGTCGCCGCTGCCCCATAAGCTAAGTTTAAGACGCTCCTCACTATTACGTAATTGTTTGATAGCAAGATGGCGAGCGCGAATCATAAAAAATACGGCGGTCAAAATAACCAGAACGAGCACCGTATATAGCGCGATGGCCCATGGCGATAGCCAAGCAGGCGCTGCAACTTGCAGCTCAATGGTACGTGTACCGCCCCATGTTTTGCCGTCGTATGAGGCTTCTACTTTGAACGTGTAGTGACCAAAGCTAAGGTTGGTATAAGTGGCGCGGCGGTATTCTGAGTCGGTGTAAACCCAGTCTTTATCAAACCCTTGCATTTGATAACGATAATATAACAATCGTGCATTCGGTGCGTAGGGCGCCCCAAATTCAATACTGAATGGGTCATTGATATTTGGCAGGTATAAGGTTGTCGTGTTGTAAAGCTGCGGACGATTTCGTGAATCAAGTTGTTGCGCGCTGACCGGTTGATTAGCCAACCGCAAATTAATCAGCTCGACTTGCCAATCCGTGACTTGTGCCAGTGCGACAGGATGACTGACCCAAAACGCGCAGACAATAACAATTGTCATGGCGAATGCACGTAGGCTGTTTAAAATCCTTTGAAAATTGGCCACGCTTATCCTCAGCAAAGGCTGTTTTTTGTACAGCTCTTATATTTGTTATGTTATGAATTAAATTAAACAATTTATTGCGTGCTGTCAAAGCTCGCGGGGCTTGCTGAGAGAAACATTTGATGAGAACTATTGTTAAATAATTGTTGCGCACGATCGGTGAACGAATCATAGGTGAGTTCTTGCATGGCTTCGGCTATACGGTTAAGTCGCGAGAAATCATGATCTTGCTGTGTAATTGCACTCCACAGGCGCTGGCTACGTGCACGTAAAGTCGAGTCTGGCTCGGTAAGCTGCTGCGTCAAACTCTGCTGAACTTTGCGGAATTCCTCAGTATTGATTGACGTTGATATCTTAGGTATCGAGGCAAAAAATTCATGAATAGCATGGCTAATGGTGTTTGCATCGACCCGGGATGATTGCACGTAAAACATCAAATGGGGGTGTTCTTGCATTGGTAAATAGCTGGTTCCAACTAAATACCCCAGTTGTTGTTCGGTTCGTAAACTACTAAAAAACCTGGGTTGTAACAGGTTATTTAGAAGCATAAATATGCCCTGCTCGGTCACATCTGTTTGGTCTGACTGAAGCACGGCTATCACTGCGCTGTCTGAGTGCTGTGTGGTGAGCTGCTGGGGTTGCGGCAACTGACTTAATGCCAGTGGGGTTAAGTCGGCAAGCTGCAAGTCGCTGCAAAGGCCTAGCCAGTCGCGTAATGCTTGATGTAACGGTTGCAGTTGCTCTTGATGTAAATCACCGTGGGCAAACAATTGTACCGATGCTTGCGAGAATAATTGCTCGGTGGCTTCGGTAAATGACACAAATGTGCTGTGTTCTAGATTATCGGCAAGCTTCAGCACCGAATAAGTGTGTGGCTGCAATTGCACATTTAAATGTGAAAACAATAAATTCAACGGCTTATGTAACAAAGCCTGACGCCAATTTAAAAGCAACCGCTGCCGTAAATCGTGCCAGCGTTGTTGCACGAAAGTTGGGTTTTTCATTGCCTGCACAAGTGTGGTTGCAAGCTTCGGTACATAAAGCGCGGGGCCCGAAACGTGCAGCGTCATGCCTTGTTGTTGCGGGTATAAATTGAAATGCAAGCCGGCAACCTCAGCGTCGTAGCATTGTTCATTCAGCTTATCGAGCATGAGCTCACACCAAAGCCGCGCAAGCGCAAAGTTATCTGGGCTGGCGATGACATTGGGTAATTGTAAGCCCAGGTATAAGTGCGCTTTGGGCTGTCGAAAGTCTAAGTCATGCAAATGCCAGCTGTGTAACCCAGGCGCAATAATGTCGCGTTTTGGTTGCTCATGCTTCTCGTCAGGCGCTACCGTTTGTAATTGCCAAGGCGTTTCAAGGTAAGGGTTTGGCTCGGGCAGCTGTGCGTTAATAGCTGCAGGTTCAATGAATTTACGGCGTCGTTCAAAGTGAATCGGGCGTACCTGATAGTGGGTGCCGTAAATGGGCTCGACAGTGTCAGTTTCTAATTCTTTATGAATAACCGTAATGCGCATGTTGTCAGGGTGCATGCAGTCTAAAAATTGCCGTGCTTTGGGTTCAAATAAACCGTCCATACGGTAGTCGCCAAAGATAATGTCTTCAGCTAAATAATGCTGCAAATTAATGGCTAACTGTGGGGCTAAGTCGCTAGCGCGCGGTTGCTCTTGAAAGTTAAAGGCGTTCATAACGCTAACTCGACGCTCGTTGTAACGCCAGGCTTGTAGGCCTTGTTCACGGATCAGCCGAATGTAGCTAAATATCGCCTCGATAATATCATCGCGGTGCTTCATGCCCTCGGCGGTAAGCTGCATATTGATATTGAAGTCTTTGAAGTTGCTACCGCTAATACCACCGCCGGCAGCTAATGAGTTAATCCAGTGACGGTTACGTAAATAGCCGAACAAGCTATTCGGCCCTTCGTAACCAAGAATGTGGGCAATGTAACTAGTGGTTTTATTGGCGTAGTCGTCGTCAATACCTGGTAAGGCAAAGGTTACAATAAGTCGCCGTGCGTCTTTTAACGGTTTGACGTGCAGTTCAACCCCAAGCTGCTCGGTTAAGTACAAGGGTTCGTCCACATAAAGCATATCGGCACAGCCTGACTGAATAGGGCGGCCGTGTTGCTCTGCCAATACTTGTAACTGATCAAACGATTGCGGGCCAACTAACACCAGTGTCATACGTCTTGCACAATACCAGCGTTGAAAAAATTGCCGCAGCTGCTGTGCCAATGGCGCATCTGGTTGGTCACGTAATGTCGTTAAGTTTCCAACCGAAAACTTACTAAAAGGATGCCGTGGGTTTGCCGTGGCTTTGTGGACTTGATATAAACGACGCAGTTCGTCTTGTCGTTTCAGTTGAAACTCTGACTCAATAGACTGCAATTCTTTTCCAACCCACTGTGGATCTAGCTTAGGTTGGTAGAAAAAACGCATAAAACGGTCGAGCGCTTGCTCGAAGTAGGGCGCATCAATGGTGAAGTAATAGTTACTAAATTCGGTGCCTGTCCACGCGTTATGATTGCCGCCGTGGGCACTAATGAAGCTTTGATAGCTATTGGCGTCAGGATATTTGTCGGTACCTAGAAACAACATATGCTCAAGAAAATGAGCAAGGCCTTGAGCATGGTTTGGATCGTGGAAATGGCCAGCGCCAACCGCAAGAGCGGCGCTGGCTTGCCGCGCTTTGGGGTCATGCACCAGCACGCAGCGCAGTGCATTATCAAGTTGAATAATGCGATAGCTGCGTTTGTCTGTTGGGCTTCTGGTTATCGCGTCATTATCTAGAATAACGCGAGTGGCAGATAATACGTCCGAAGCATCAGTCGCCATCGTGCTCCCTAATCAAGCTTCCGAATATGGAAGACGCTAGCGCAGAGACTGCAGGATAACTACTGCTCTAGCGGTGTGTCGAAGTTTTCAGGGCGATCAAAATCACCTTCGTAGCTAGCGAGCTTGCCATCGACGAATGTTAATTTCACATTGCGTTGGTAATCTTCGCTTTTGCTTACACCTGAATTCATATTAAATACGTAAAACCACACATCTTGATCAAAAGCATTTTCAGCAACTGGCGAACCAATAACATAAACGACTTGTTCTTTGGTCATGCCAACACGCAACTGATTGATGTCACGTTGCTCCAGGTAATTACCCTGCGGTATGTCGATGCGGTAAACCCAACTTTCGAAAACAGAACATCCGCTAAGGACGAGTAAACTACCTGCAATAATTAAAGCTTTCATAACACCTGCTGTTGATTTTGGTTTCTGAACCCGATGATAAACAATCGAGCTAGCCTACCGCAAGTAATTCAGCTGCATTTGCTTTGGTGGTTTCTGTGATTTCGTCACCACCGAGCAAGCGCGCTAGTTCAATCACACGCGATTCTTTATCTAAATGAACCATGTGCGTTTCTGTACTTGCGCCATCGGTTACTTTGTCAACCCGCAACTGCTGGTGAGCCTTCGCAGCAACTTGGGGTAAGTGTGTGACACAAATAACTTGATTTGATTCCCCAAGTTGGCGTAATAATTTGCCGACCGTTGCCGCAGTGGCGCCACTGACACCCACATCCACTTCGTCGAACATTAAGGTTGGCGTGGTTAATTGGCTTGCCGTAATGACTTGAATAGCCAAGCTAATGCGTGACAATTCACCGCCCGAGGCTATTTTAGCCAACGGCTGTAATGGCTGGCCTGGGTTGGCGGTTACAGTAAAACAGACGTCGTCGGTACCTAAGCGTGTGGCAGGAGCCTGTGCCTGATGATTCACTTCGATAACGAAGCGCCCGTGCGGCATGTTCAGCTGCTGCATACTTTTCGCGATACGCTCGCTTAACTCGGTCGCAGCGCGTTGCCGGCTCTCAGATAATTTTGTCGCCGCCAAGCGATAATGGCTAGCGGCCTGTTCCACACGCGCATCAATGTCTTCTGACTCTGCTTGGCTTGATTCAAGTTGGTTGAGCTCGGTCAGCAGTTGTTGGTGATGCTGTGCTAGTTGGCTTGGTTCTAATTGATGTTTGCGCGCTAGCTGAATAGCTTGCGTAACCCGTCGTTCAGCAATCACCAATTGTTCGTCATCCAATTCAATTTGGTCTTGGTAATGACGTAGTTCTCGCGCAGCTTCTTCTACTTGAACGCTCGCTTCATTAAGCATGCGTACCGCGTCGGTTAACGAAGGGTCATTATCAAGCTGGCTTTCTAAGCGGGAAATTGCACTTTGCAACAAGCTATACGCGTTATTGTGTTCACCTTCGTAAACCGCATTGAGCGCAAAGGCAGAGTCTTCTTGCAGGGCTGCACTATTGGTTAAACGCTTGTGCTGTTGCTCGAGTTCTTCAAATTCACCATCGGCTAAGGCAAAGTCGTTAAGCTCGCTAACTTGATAACGCAATAATTGCATGCGTGAGTCGACGTCGGCTTGCTGTTGGTGTAATTGTTTTTGCTGTTTACGCAGGCTGTACCAATGTTGGTAGGCCTCACTGACCTCGAGCAATACGTTTTGGTGGCGAGCATAAGCGTCAAGCAGTGTGAGTTGATGCTCCGGCTTGGTTAACAATTGGTGCTCGTGCTGACCATGAATGTTTACCAACAATGGTGCCAGTTGTTTCAGTTGCGATACGGTTGCTGGGTAGCCGTTGATCCAGGCCTTTGAGCGACCTTCGCGGGTAATTAAGCGGCGCAACACACAGTTTTGTGGTTCATCGTCTTGTAGTTCGTTTTCACTTAACCAATGGCGTGCAGGCGTGGCCGTTTCGCCGAGTTGAAACGTGGCGGTCACTTCCGCCTTATCGGCTTCGGCGCGAATGAGATCAACATCAGCGCGATCGCCTAAACATAAACCGAGTGCGTCTAGCGCAATCGATTTACCAGCACCGGTTTCGCCGGTGATTGCTGTCATGCCAGCAGAAAAGTCGATATCAAGTTGGCGAACAACCGCAAGGTTGCGAATTTGCATATGAAGCAGCATAAGACACCCCAAACACTGTGTATGTGTACAGTAGTTATACAGTATTTATACAGTAATGCAAGAGGGGCCTAAAAATTTTTCGTTGGGGGTTAGAACAAGCGGCTGCCCCAGCCTAACTTGTTGCGGAGTACGCGGTAATAACTGTGGTCTTCCGGGTGAACTAAACGTAGGCGTTGAGGGTGTTGCTGAATAACCACGTCGTCGCCGGGTTGCACACTCATGCGTACATGGCCGTCGCAACTGAGCTGCAAGGTGTCGTTATCGGAAGCCGCGCGTAATCGAATCGTGCTGTGACCATCAACAACAATAGGGCGGCTGCTTAGGGTGTGAGGAAACATGGGCACCAACGTCATAGCGTCTAAACCAGGTGTGAGAATTGGCCCGCCGCCCGATAATGAATACGCGGTTGAGCCCGTTGGGGTACTAATAATGAGCCCGTCTGAGCGTTGGCTATAGACAAACTCATCGTTGACGAACACCTCAAATTCGATCATGTGCGCCACTTTGTCAGAGTGCAGTACAACTTCATTAATAGCACGCCCAACGCTGTTCGACTTGCCACAATGAAACACTTCAGCCTGCAATAAAAAGCGTTGCTCAATTTGGTAGTGGCCGGCTAATACCGGTTTGAGCTGCTCCACCACATGATCGGGGTCGAGGTCGGTAAGAAAGCCTAAATTACCGCGATTAACGCCAATAACAGCGACATCAGCCTCACAAAGAATACGAGCCGCACCTAACATGTTGCCGTCGCCGCCTACTACTACAGCTAAATCAGCAGCTTCCCCCAAATGTTGCAGTGGCAACACCTTGGCCGCGGTGCTGGTGAGTTGTTCAGCAGTGCGGGCTTCTATCATCACGTCGAACCCCAGGTCTAGCAAACTGCGTTCAAGGGTTAGCAAGGTTTTGCGCGTGGCTTCATGATGCACTTTGCCAATGAGCGCAATTCGCTTAAATGGTGGTTGCGTTGGTGTCGACATGTTTTTTCCTTTTTTTCGGCCAATTGACTTGAATCGTCAATAGCTGACCCCATAACTGCCTGCAAGATAGTTATATCACAACAAATTATTGTTCATTTGTGAATTTCAACCAAGAGTACGCGTTATGACCAAGAATGATTCAACCACGGCGGCAGAAAACCAGCAAGAGCCAACCGTAGAAACGACGGAAGAGCAAACTGAGCAGGTGGAAGCTGTTGATGACAATGCGCAACGTATTGAAGCGTTGGAATTAGCATTAAGCCAAGCGGAGCAGCGTGCTGATGATGCCAACGATCGTGCCGTGCGAGCGGTTGCCGAAATGGAAAACATTCGTCGACGTTCGGCCCAAGAAGTGGAAAAAGCACACAAATTTGCGTTAGAGAAATTTGCCGGCGAATTGCTCGACAGTGTCGATAACTTAGAGCGAGCGTTGGACATTGCTGCGCAAGCGGAAGATGTCAACAAAAGCTTTCTTGAAGGCATTGAGTTAACCCACAAGAACTTACTTGGCACCTTAACCAAATTTGGTGTGGAAGCGGTCGGCGCGGTAGGCGATGCATTTAATCCTGAATTGCATCAGGCGATGGCCATGCAGCCGTCGGAAGAGCACGAAAACAACACCGTATTGGCGGTGATGCAAAAAGGCTACACCTTAAGCGGTCGCTTACTGCGCCCCGCCATGGTGATGGTGGTAAAAAATTCATAATAACCATACACGGGGTGTTGAAATGCGAAAAAGCCACCCCATATTTGAGTTATCAAACCTGTTTTAGATTATGAAGTTGGAGACGAATCATGGGTAAAATTATCGGAATCGACTTAGGTACTACAAACTCTTGTGTAGCAGTACTTGATGGTGACAAACCGCGCGTTATTGAAAATGCTGAAGGTGATCGCACAACCCCATCTGTGGTTGCATTCACTGACGACGGCGAAGTGTTAGTTGGTTCACCAGCGAAACGCCAAGCGGTAACCAACGCAAACAAAACTTTGTTTGCGATTAAGCGCTTAATTGGTCGTCGTTTTAAAGACGAAGAAGTGCAGCGTGATATTGGCATTATGCCATTCAAAATTGTTGAAGCAGACAATGGCGATGCTTGGGTACAAATTAATGACGACAAGAAAGCGCCACCGCAAATTTCTGCCGAAGTTTTGAAAAAAATGAAGAAAACTGCGGAAGACTTCTTAGGTGAAAAAGTAACTGAAGCGGTTATTACCGTACCAGCATACTTTAACGATGCGCAGCGCCAGGCAACCAAAGACGCAGGCCGTATTGCGGGCCTTGAGGTGAAACGTATTATCAACGAGCCAACTGCTGCGGCATTAGCTTATGGCCTAGATAAGAAGAAAGGCGATAACGTGATTGCAGTGTACGACTTAGGTGGTGGTACTTTCGATATCTCAATTATTGAAATTGATGAAGTTGAAGGCGAGCACACCTTTGAAGTACTCGCTACCAACGGTGACACCCACTTAGGTGGTGAAGACTTTGATAACCGTTTGATCAATTACTTGGTTGAGCAGTTCAACAAAGACCAAGGCATTGACTTGCGTAAAGATCCACTGGCCATGCAGCGCTTAAAAGAAGCGGCAGAAAAAGCCAAAATTGAGCTGTCTTCAGCGCAACAAACCGAAGTGAACTTGCCGTATATTACGGCTGACGCGACTGGTCCGAAACACTTGGCGATTAAAGTCACACGTGCCAAGTTGGAATCATTGGTTGAAGACATGATTGCGAAAACCTTAGAGCCAGTGAAGCAAGCATTGAAAGACGCTGATTTGTCGGTAAGTGATATTAACGACATTATTATGGTTGGCGGTCAAACCCGTATGCCAAAAGTACAGCAAGCTGTGACTGATTTCTTCGGTAAAGAGCCACGTCGTGACGTGAACCCAGACGAAGCGGTTGCGGTAGGTGCTGCGGTACAAGCCGGCGTATTGCAAGGTGACGTGAAAGACGTATTGTTGCTTGACGTAACACCATTGTCGCTGGGTATTGAAACCATGGGCGGCGTGATGACCAAGTTAATTGAGAAAAACACGACGATTCCAACCAAGCAGTCGCAAACTTTCTCAACTGCAGAAGACAACCAGTCAGCGGTAACCGTGCATGTTATTCAGGGTGAGCGTAAGCGCGCGGCGGATAACAAATCACTGGGCCAGTTCAATTTAGAAGGTATTCGTCCGGGTCGCCGTGGCGAGCCGCAAATTGAAGTTACCTTTGATATTGACGCCGACGGTATCTTGCATGTGTCTGCAAAAGACAAAGATACCGGTAAAGAGCAGAAGATCACCATTAAAGCTTCGTCTGGCTTGAGCGATGATGAAGTAGAAAAAATGGTACGCGATGCTGAGGCACACGCCGAGGAAGACCGTAAGTTTGAAGAAATGGTGCAAGTACGTAACCAAGCCGATGCTTTGGTACACGGTACGCGTAAACAGCTTGAAGAAGTTGGTGACAGCTTAGAGGCAAGCGACAAAGAAGCGGTTGAGTCAGCATTAAGCGATTTGGAAGCCGCCATTAAAGGCAGTGATAAAGCGGAAATTGAAGCGAAACAGCAAGCCTTAATCGAAGCCTCTGGCAAGCTTATGGAAGCGGCGCAAGCAAAAGCCCAACAAGCGGGTGGCGACGCCGATGGCTCTGCTAAGCAAGCTGCTGATGACGTGGTTGACGCTGAGTTTGAAGAAGTCAAAGACGACAAAAAATAAGCGCCCACCGGGTGTCTGAAATAACACACACGGGGGTTGCCGCCAAGGTAGCCTCCGTGTGTTCGTATCAGGCGAGAGCAAATTAAGGAACGTGGAAACCACATAACTATGTCTAAACCAGATTTTTATGACGTACTGGGTGTCAGCAAAGATGCCAGCGAACGCGACATCAAAAAGGCCTATAAACGGCTGGCGATGAAGTATCACCCAGACCGCACTAAAGGCGACAAAGACCTTGAAACCAAGTTTAAAGAGGTTAAGGCGGCGTACGAAGTGTTGGTCGACCCACAAAAACGCGCAGCCTACGATCAGTATGGCCATGCAGCGTTTGAACAAGGCCAAGGTGGTTTTGGCGGTGGCGCGGGTGCGGCAGATTTTGCCGATATTTTTGGTGATGTGTTCGGTGATATTTTTGGTGGTGGCGGTGGCCGTCGTGGGCGCCCACAAGCGCAACGTGGCGCCGACTTACGTTACAACCTTGAATTAAGCTTAGAAGAAGCCGTTCGCGGCAAAGAAGTTGAGCTGAAAATTCCAAAGCTAAGCACCTGTGAAGACTGCGACGGTAGCGGTGCAAAAGCAGGCTCAAGTGCCGACACCTGTGGCCATTGCCATGGTTCTGGCCAAATTCAAATGCGCCAAGGCTTTTTTGCGGTGCAGCAGCCGTGCCCGCATTGTCGTGGCCGTGGCAAGGTTATTAAAGACCCATGCCGCACGTGTCATGGTGAAGGCCGCGTAGAGCGTACCAAAACTTTGTCAGTGAAAATTCCTGCAGGGGTAGATACCGGCGACCGCATTCGTTTAAGTGGCGAAGGTGAAGCGGGTGAAATGGGCGCTCCAGCAGGCGACTTGTACGTGCAAGTGCATGTACGCGAACACCCAATTTTTGCGCGCGATGGCAATAACCTGTATTGCGAAGTACCGCTTAGCTTTACCCGTGCAGCACTGGGTGGCGAAATTGAAGTGCCGACGCTAGAAGGTAAAGTAAAACTGAAAATACCGGCTGAAACTCAAACCGGCAAACTATTCCGTTTACGCAGCAAGGGTGTGAAGTCAGTGCGCTCTGGTGCGGTTGGCGATCTGATTTGTAAGGTGGTTATTGAAACGCCAGTTAACTTATCTGCGCGCCAACGTGAGTTACTCGCGGAGCTAGAAGAGTCGATGGGTACTGGCGAAGAAGCTGGCAAATATCGCCCAAAGGAGAAAGGCTTCTTTGATGGGGTACGTAAGTTTTTCGACGATTTGACTGGATAATCAAGCCGGTATTATGCGTTAATGTTGGTAAGTTTTCTTATTTTAGTGATTGAACATGGCGACAGAAATACTTGAACTGATTGGTCGAACCGAAGAACTGTTTATTACCGACATTGCCAAACATGATGAAGAGCTGCGTGAACGAGTGCGCAGCTCTTCTTTTTTGGTGATAGGTGGAGCAGGCTCGATTGGCCAAGCGGTAACCAAAGAAATATTTAAGCGCAACCCGAAAAAGTTGCACGTGGTGGATATTAGCGAAAATAACTTGGTTGAGTTAGTACGCGATATTCGTAGTTCGTTTGGCTATATTGACGGCGATTTTCAAACCTTTGCATTAGACATTGGCTCACTAGAATATGACGCCTTTATAGAGGCCGACGGGCAGTACGACTATGTACTGAATTTGTCCGCATTAAAGCATGTTCGCAGCGAGAAAGACCCCTATACGCTGATGCGTATGATTGACGTGAACGTATTCAACACCGACAAAACCCTCGCGCAAGCTATTGCCAAGGGCACGCAGAAGTATTTTTGCGTGTCGACCGACAAAGCGGCGAACCCGGTGAATATGATGGGCGCGTCAAAACGCATTATGGAAATGTTTTTAATGCGCCGTAGCGAACAAATTGCCATTTCAACGGCTCGCTTTGCGAACGTGGCGTTTTCTGACGGCTCGTTGCTGCATGGTTTTAATCAGCGCTTGCAAAAATTACAGCCCATTGTGGCCCCCAATGATATCAAACGCTATTTTGTCACGCCGCAAGAATCAGGTGAGTTGTGCCTAATGTCATGCATTTTCGGCGAAAATCGCGATATTTTCTTCCCGAAGTTAAGCGAAGCGCTGCATTTGATCACCTTCTCGGAAATTGCCGAGAAATATTTGCGTAAACGCGGCTATGAGCCACACTTATGTAGCAGTGAAGATGAAGCGCGCGAGTTGGTAAAAACCTTGCCGCAGCAGGGTAAGTGGCCATGCTTGTGCACTGCCAGCGATACCACCGGTGAAAAAGATTTTGAAGAATTTTTTACCGAGCACGAAGTGCTTGATATGGACCGCTTTGCTAATCTTGGTGTGATCAAAAACGAAGCCAATTATCAGGCTGAGTTATTGCAGCATTTTGAGCAGCACATTGGTCGTATGAAGAATGAACTTCGCTGGAGCAAAGACGAGCTCGTGGCGTTATTTCATGACATGATTCCGGACTTTGGGCACAAAGAAACCGGCAAATATCTCGATAGCAAAATGTAACTGGGGCCGCGCCTGCACTTATGTCACACGCAACATCACAGCAACAGCTGAGCGAATTTGTTCGCAGTATTTATCAAACCAACGACTTTATTCCGTTGCACGCGCCTACCTTTGGTGAGCTTGAAAAAAGCAACGTGCTCGACACTATTGAAAGCACCTTTGTGTCGAGCGTGGGCAAATTTGTTGATGAGTTTGAGCAGCGCATGCAGGCCTTTACTGGAGCAACCCGAGCGATTGCCACAGTGAATGGCACGGCGGCGCTGCACACCGCGTTATATATGGCCGGTGTTGAGCGCGGTGACTTTGTCATTACCCAAGCGCTGACCTTTGTGGCAACCTGCAACGCAATGTACCACATGGGCGCCGAGCCTATTTTTGTTGACGTGGCACCAAGCACCTTGGGCTTGTGCCCGACAGCGCTGGAAGCCTACCTAAGCGAGCATGCGAGGTTAGATGGCGAGCGTTGTGTGCACAAAGACACTGGGCGAGCTATTCGTGCGGTCGTGCCCATGCACACCTTCGGTCACCCCGTGCATTTAAATGAAATGAAGCAATTGTGCGATAAATGGCACTTGGTGTTAATTGAAGACGCCGCCGAAAGTTTGGGCTCGTATTATCAAGGCCAACATACCGGCACCATTGGGCAGCTAGCGGCGCTAAGCTTTAATGGCAATAAAATTATTACCACCGGCGGTGGTGGCATGGTGCTGTGTGCCAACGAAGAGCTTGGCAAGCGCACCAAACATGTCACCACCACAGCCAAGGTGCCGCACCCTTATGAGTTTTACCACGACGAGCCGGGCTTTAATTATCGGCTGCCAAACTTAAATGCCGCGCTTGGCTGCGCGCAAATGCAGCAGCTACCCAAATTTCTTGAGCAAAAACGTCAGCTTGCTGCCCGCTATCGTGAGTTCTTTGCAGGCACCGCGTTCACTTTTGTTGATGAGCCAGCGCACGGCCAGTCGAATTTTTGGTTGAATGCTATTTTATGTGAAGATAAAAAAGCACGGAACGAGCTGCTTGAAAGCCAAAATGCGGCCGGCATTATGTGTCGACCTATTTGGCAATTAATGCACCGGCTGCCCATGTTTGCCGCAAGCCCACGTGGGCCATTAACCGTTTCTGAAGATATTGAAGCGCGGTTAGTCAATATCCCCAGTTCGCCCATTTAAACAGAGCGACCCAGTGATGCGAAAAATTGCTGTTTTTACCGGTACACGAGCTGAATACGGCCTGTTGTATTGGCTACTCAAAGACATTGAAGCTGCAGCCGATATGCAACTGCAACTGTTGGTTTCTGGCGCGCATTTAGCCCCAGAATTTGGCCTGACCGTTGAGCAAATAAAACGCGATGGCTTTACGGTGACCGAGCAAGTGGACATGTTGCTGGCCTCGGACAGTGCGGTGGGTACGGTAAAAAGTCTTGGCTTGGGAGTAATGGGCTATGGCGAGGCGTTAGCGCGCATGCAACCCGATGTGCTGGTCATATTAGGTGACCGTTACGAAGCTTTAGGGGCGGCGCAGGCGGCGCTGCTGATGCGCATTCCTATTTTGCATATTCATGGCGGTGAAATTACCGAAGGCGCTTATGATGACGCCATTCGTCATGCGATTAGCAAAATGAGCCTATTGCACGCCACTGCAACCGAAAGCTATCGGCAGCGGGTTATTCAATTAGGTGAGCAGCCCGAACGCGTGGTTCATGTTGGCGCTATTGGCTTGGACCATTTACAGCGCTCGCCCTTTATGTCGGTGGCGCAACTGTCACAGTCACTTGAGTTTGACTTAACCAACGCTGACTATGCGGTTTTTACGTATCACCCAGTCACGCTGGCCGATGAGCCTGGCGAGCCAACCTTTGCGGCAATCACACAAGCATTAAATGCATACCCAGAATTGAAAGTCATTATGACCTACCCAAACGCCGACGAAGGCGGGCGAAAACTTATTCCGCTTATTGAACAGTACGCAAGCAAGCACCCAGAGCGCATTAAAGTGGTTCCATCATTGGGGCAACAACGTTATTTGAGCGCGGTGAAACATGCGGCGGTAGTCATTGGTAATTCGTCGAGCGGCATTATTGAAGTGCCATCGTTTGCGGTGCCAACAGTGAATATTGGCGCGCGGCAACAGGGTCGTATTGCGGCCAGTAGTGTATTGCATTGTGCGGCCACCGGTGACGCGATAACCGCGGCTATTGGTCGCGCCCTCGAGTTAAAACAGTCGGGCCAATTAACCGGCGTAACCAACCCTTACGGGCAGGGTAATGCGGTTGAAAAAATTATGGCGCTATTGCGTACCGAGCAGTTAAGCACCGTGAAAACATTTTATGATTTACCAGGGGTAAACTCATGACCTTAATTATTGCTGAAGCGGGTGTGAACCATAACGGCGATGCTGAGCTGGCCCGTCAGTTAGTGCTTGCTGCGCATCAAGCCGGCGCTGATATTGTGAAGTTTCAAACCTTTAAGGCCAAAAACTTGGTGACCGAGCAGGCCACTCAGGCGGACTACCAGAAGAAAAACACCGGCAAAGAAGAGTCGCAGCTGGCCATGCTGCAACGCTTAGAGCTGAGCTATGCGCTGCACCACGAGCTGGTGGCGCAGTGCCAAGACTTGGGCATTGAGTTCTTGTCCACGGCCTTTGATGACGAAAGTCTCGATTTTTTAGTGAACGATTTAAAGCTGAAGCGCCTGAAAATACCATCGGGCGAAATTACCAACGCCCCCTTAGTGCTCAAGCACGCGCAAACTGGGTGTGACCTGATTGTCTCTACCGGCATGGCGACGGTAGCAGAAATTGAAGCAGTGTTGGGGGTTATTGCCTTTGGGTACTTAAATCCGCAAGTAACGCAAGCCAGCCGCGCTGACTTTGAAGCCGCTTATGCCTCAGACGAAGGGCAGCAGGCGCTGCGTGAAAAAGTTTGTGTGCTGCACTGCACGACTGAGTACCCAGCGCCCATGAATGAAATTAATTTGCGCGCTATGGACAGTCTGCGCGAGACATTTAAGTTGGCAGTGGGGTATTCGGATCATAGTCATGGCATTACGGTACCAATAGCCGCCGTGGCGCGTGGAGCCAGCATTATTGAAAAGCATTTTACCTTAGACAACAACCTTGAAGGCCCTGACCATAAAGCGTCGCTGGAGCCTCATGAACTTGCCGCGATGACGCAGGCGATTCGGCAGGTGGAGCAGGCCTTGGGTGATGGCGTTAAGCGCCCGACAGTGTCGGAAGTGCGTAATAAAGCCATAGCGCGCAAAAGCCTTGTTGCCGCGCGCGCAATTCAACAAGGTCAAGTGATCACGGCTGAAGACCTCGCGGTTAAACGCCCAGGCTCTGGGCGGTCGCCATTTGATTATTGGCAGGTTGTGGGGCAGGTGAGTCAACATGACTATCAACCTGGAGACCTTATTCGTGACTAACCGCAAGCAAGCCACGCAAGCGAAACCCGTACTGGTATTAGGTGCCGGCGGCCACGCGCGGGTGCTCATTGAGGTGTTATTCGCGCAGGGTCGCGAGATTGTCGGTTTGGTTGCACCGCAGGTTAGCGATGCCCCTGAATTTGATGGTATTCGCCATTTTAAAGCCGACGACGACGTGCTGAATTTTGCGCCTGACGCCATTGAGCTAGTCAATGCTGTCGGCTCGCTACCGCAAGCAAGTGCCTTACGTGAACGCTTATTTACGCGTTTTAGCGGTTTGGGTTATGTGTTTGCGACGGTTATTGCTCCTTCGGCGGTGGTGTCTCAATTTGCGCAGCTAGAGCAAGGGGTACAAATTTTACCCGGAGCCATTGTTAATGGTTGTGCCATTGGCGCGAATACGATTATTAATAGCGGAGCCATTGTTGAGCACGATGTACAAGTAGGGGCACAGTGTCATGTTGCCCCCGGCGCGGTTATTTGTGGCGATGTCACGTTAGCCGAGCGGGTGCATGTGGGCGCTGGGGCTACCATTATTCAAGGCCTTCACATTGGTACTGAAGCCGTTATTGGTGCAGGCTCGGTGGTTACCCGAGCGGTGCCGGCAAATGCGATTCATTACCCTGCAAAAGGGTTCATAAAAAAGGACGCTGACCAAGCATGAGTTATGATTGGAAACAGGTGGTTGTTGCGCCTTCAACAACTTTGCAGACCGCGCTAAAACAACTCGATGAAGGTGCGCTGCGTATTGTTTTGGTGTGCGACGAAGCTATGCATTTACAAGGGGTGGTCACCGATGGTGACGTGCGTCGCGGCTTGTTGCGCGGTGTTGGCCTTGAAGCGCCGGTTAGCCAAGTGATGAACACCCAGCCTATTACGGTCACGCCAGAAACCTCGCGCAGCGACGCTGTCGCATTAATGCAAAGTAAGAGTATTTTAGCCATTCCGGTGGTTGCCGAAGGCCGCGTGATTGGGCTGCAAACTTTACAAAAACTGCAAAGTACAAGCAATTACCAAAACCCCGTGTTCATTATGGCCGGTGGTTTTGGCACGCGTTTACGCCCGCTGACAGACGACACGCCGAAGCCGATGTTGAAAGTGGGTGAGCGACCGATGTTGGAAACCTTACTGTTGAATTTTATCAAGTCAGGGTTTTCTAACTTTTATATTTCGACCCATTACCTGCCCCATGTTATTCGCGATTATTTTGGCGACGGCAGTAAGTGGAACGTCAATATTACTTACGTGCACGAAGAAGAGCCTTTAGGCACCGGTGGCGCGCTTGGGTTATTACCAGAGTCGACCCCTGAGTTACCGCTAATCATGGTCAATGGCGACGTACTCACCTCGGTTGACTTTGAACGTGTGCTTGATTTTCATATGACCCACCATGCATTGGCGACCATGTGCGTACGCGAATACGACTACCAAATTCCATACGGAGTTATTATGGGCGATGGTGAGCGCATTATTAGTATGGAAGAGAAGCCCATTCAGCGCTTTTTCGTCAACGCGGGTATATACGTTATTAGCCCCACAATTTTCAAAAATGTGGAAAAACATACACGTATAGATATGCCAACCCTGTTGCAAAAATACCTAGATGCAAACGAAGACGTATTCATGTTCCCAATTCATGAGTATTGGCTAGATATAGGCCGTATGGATGACTTTAAACGGGCACAAATTGACATTAAAGGGCTTGGATTATAATGGCGACAATCGCGATTATTCCGGCGCGAGGCGGAAGTAAACGCTTACCCGGAAAAAATATCAAAGCTTTGGGCGGCAAGCCGCTAATCGCCTGGACCATAGAAGCTGCGCTGCACAGCGGCTGTTTTGATCGGGTTATTGTCAGTACTGATGACCAAGCCATTGCTGATGTTGCTGTTGCCTTTGGTGCAGAGGTGCCTTTTTTGCGCCCAGCTGAGTTGTCGGGCGATATGGCGACATCGGACGCCGTGATTGAACATGCGGTGAATTGGCTAGAGCAGCATGAGGCGCTAACCATTGACACCGTGGCCTTGTTGCAGCCGACATCGCCGTTTCGACACGCTGAACACATAAAAAGCGCGGTGGCATTGATGCAGAAAAAACAAGCCGAAGGCGTGGTGTCAGTGACCGCTAGCGATATACGTTTAGAACTGTGCAATACCTTGCCTGCAGACCATAGCTTGGCTGGCTTTATCGATATTAGCGCCAATGCAGCGGCAAAACGCACCCAAGATATGCGCCAGATTTATGAATTAAATGGCGCCATTTATTTATTTCAGCGCCATATTGTGGGCCAACTGGCGCAGCTTTACGCGCCCACCAGCAAGGCGTTGGCGTATGTCATGCCCCTGGAAGACTCAGTAGATATTGATACTGCACGCGACTTCGCTTGGGCTGAATTTTGTTTATCGACTAAACTCTAAGTGTTACCTGTTGATATCACAGTGTTTAAGGAGATGATTCATGGCACATTGGAAAACCCTAGGAATTGCCGCGTTAGCTAGCAGTTTGATGTTGAGTGCGTGCACCGAGTCACCCACTGGGCGCAGCCAGCTTATGTTGTTTTCCAGTGGCCAGTTAGCATCGCTTGGCGATGACAGTTACAGCGAGCTTAAGCAAAAAGAAAAAATAAGCACCGACGCCAATATCAACGCCTATGTACGCTGTGTTACCAATGATCTTATTTCGGTACTACCGAGCCCTTGGCGTGACAAGCAATGGGAAATTACCGTGTTTGATAGCGAGCAAATTAATGCGTTTGCCTTGCCCGGCGAAAACATCGGTGTGTACACAGGGCTGCTTAAAGTGACAGAGAATCGTGATCAGCTTGCAGCCGTTATTGGCCATGAAATTGCTCACGTTATTGCCGACCACGGCAACGAGCGCATGTCGAATCAATTCGCAGTAGGTTTAGGGCTGCAAGTTGGCGCCGCGTTAGCGTCGGCAAAACTTGAAGAACAAGACGCCGCCATGGTGATGGCCGCTTTAGGTATTGGCGCACAAGTAGGCGTGTTGCTCCCTTACTCTCGCACACATGAAAGCGAATCTGATCAACTTGGCCTCGATTACATGGCTGCCGCCGGCTACAACCCGGCAGAAGCCGCTAACTTATGGCGTAACATGGCCAAAGTAGCCGGTGCCGCCGGCCCTGAGTTTCTGTCAACCCACCCATCGCCACAAACCCGCATTGACGCCCTCGAAGCTTACGCCCCTAGCGTTCGCGCTCTCTATCAAAGCGCGCCAAAGCCCACTTGTCGCATGTAGCCCGGCGTTCTCTCCGCAAGGTAAGCCGGGTGGCGCGTAGCGCCGTGATTGCCCGCCGCTGCGCATCGCGGTTATAAGCAAGTCCAAATTGAACTAAAGCCCACCGCTCTCCGTTAGTACAATATGAACTTCAACTGCGATATTAGCTATTGGATATCAGATATCAGAGCTGATGTTTCGGGTATTTGGGTCTCATCTAATATCTGATATCAGAGCTGATGTTTCGGGTATTTTGGTCTCATCTAATATCTGATATCAGAGCTGATGTTTCGGGTATTTTGGTCTCATCTAATATCCGATATCTAATAGCTAATATCGTTTTCGTATTTAAGGGTGATTATGTTTAAAGCTTGGTTTGCAATTCCGTTCTGGCAACGCGTGCTGGGTGCTTTTGCACTTGGCGTCATTATTGGCGTAGCACAACCTGAGGTGGCCCAGACCTTACGGCCCTTGGGAACGCTGTTTATTAATGCATTAAAAATGCTGGTGGCGCCACTTATTTTCTTTGCCATTGTCAGTGCGATTTTGCAACTGGGTAGCGGCGAGAAAGCTGGCAAAATTGGTGCACAAACTATTGGCCTATTTTTACTGACCGCGGTTATTGCCAGCTTGATTGGCTTATCCGTTGCGCAGTTGCTTGATATTACTCCATCGCCAGACCTAGTTGCCGATAGCAACTACGTGCCGAAAAACGTACCTGGCCCAGTGGATGTATTTCTAAACTTCATTCCGACTAACCCTATTGCAGCGCTGGCTGAAGGTAACGTCATTCAAATTGTGGTTTTTGCGGCTTTGGTTGGGGTTGCGATAAATCAATTGGGTGACGTTGCCAAACCTTTTGGCGATGCCATGAAAGCGGGCGCGCAAGTTATGTACCGCATTACCAAAATGGTGTTAGAACTTACACCGCTTGGTGTGCTGGGACTGATGGCCTGGGTTGTTGGGCATTATGGTTTGGCCAGTTTAACGCCTTTGGCGGCGTTTATTGGCGCCATTTATTTAGCCTGCTTCATTCACATTGTATTTGTGTATGGCACCATGGTGCGCTTGGCGGGTATGTCGCCCTGGTTCTTCTTTAAGTCAGTATTTTCCGCGCAATTAGTCGCGTTTACCACGTGTAGCAGTTTTGGCACCATTCCGGCAGCTCACCAAGCAATTACCGAAAAGTTAGGTGTGCAAAAAGAGTACGCTAGTTTTGTATTGCCATTGGGCGCAACCATTAATATGGACGGTTGCGGAGGTATCTATCCGGCTATTGCCTCTATCTTTATTGCACAAATTTACGGTATTCCGCTAGACTGGGCAGACTATTTGTTAATAACACTAACCGCGACACTGGCATCAGTAGGCACAGCCGGTGTTCCAGGAACCGCGATGGTGATGTTAACCGTGACGCTGAACGCGATAGGTTTGCCGCTTGAAGGTATTGCATTTATTGCCGCCATTGATCGAATCATCGATATGGCACGCACCGCGACGAATGTTACCGGCGACATGGCCGTGTCGGTTGTGCTTGGCCGCAATAAAACTGCCGACCAACCATTAACCGCTACCCGTCAGCCAATAACGAATAACGACTAACGAACAACGAACAGAGGTAGCATGAAGCTAGGCATTTTGGGCGCCACAGGGCGCATGGGGCAAGCAGTGATCGCGAGCGCCCCACGCTACAATGCGACGGTGACCGCCGCTGTTGTTAGCCAGCAGTCAAGTCGGTACGGCGAACCTATTCGGGCCAACGCGGCAGACGCTGGCGTGCGTTTTCAGCACGCACACGAGTTGCAACAGGGCCAAGTTGATGTGCTGATAGACTTTTCATTACCACAGGCCTTGGCAGACAACCTGCAATTAGCGCAACAGCTGCAAGTGCCTATTGTGGTGTGTACCACCGGCCTTAACGAGCAACAACAGCAGTTATTAAATCAAGCTGCAAAGCAACTGCCAGTGCTGTATGCGGCAAACACCAGTGTGGGTATTACCTTATTGCGGCAATTAGTGCAGTTAACCGCAGCCGCACTGCCAGACACCGACATCGAAATTTTTGAAGCCCACCACAGTGCCAAACGTGATGGCCCCTCAGGTACCGCAGTGGTGCTGGGTGAAAGCGCCGCCGCAGGCCGTGGGAAAGAATTAGCTGAATTGTCTGCTGGGGTACGTGCAGACGGAGTACGCGAGGCCGGTTCGATAGGTTTTTCAGTACTGCGCGCAGCCGATATTATTGGTGAGCATACAGTCATGTTTGCGCATGCGGGCGAGCGCTTAGAGCTAACGCACCGAGTGAGCAACCGCCAGGTATTCGCCCAAGGCGCTATTCAAGCCGCACAGTGGTTGGTGAAGCAGCCACAAGGCATGTATAGCATGGCTGATATGCTGCAGTTGAAAACACTTTTGAAACAATTGGTGTAGTGTACAGCCGCCATAAGACTCACGCGATTTTTCAGTTTACGAAACAGCCGAATTTCGGTAGAATACGCCCAATTTGCCGGTAACTTTTCGGGCAAGCTGAAACGCGCACTCCACAGGTTTCGAAAACGCTTATTTAGTTTTTTTAAATCATGAGTTTTTGAAAATCGACGCTGGTGCAAGGTAATCAACGGGGAAGTCATATTTTTGATTCACCCGTTTTTTTATATGCGGAGGTTAACCTTGAGTATTCTAGCGAGCCACTCAGCAAGTAAAGCCATTTTGGTGCTTGCCGATGGGACTGTTTTTCATGGCACGGCCATTGGCGCCGGCGGTACCGCAGTTGGTGAAGTTGTTTTTAACACCGCCATGACTGGTTACCAAGAAATTCTCACCGACCCTTCTTATGCAGAACAAATTGTTACCCTCACTTATCCCCACATCGGCAATTACGGCACTAACCACGAAGACGAAGAATCTAACCGCGTTTGGGCAAAAGGCCTGATTATTCGTGACATGTCACTGAAGGCAAGCAACTTTCGTCGCGAGCAGTCGTTAGGGGATTACCTGCGTCAGCGCAACGTGGTCGGCATAGCCGATATTGATACGCGTAAATTAACGCGTATTTTGCGTGAAAAAGGGGCGCAAAACGGTTGCATTATGGCCGGCGACATTGATGTAGAGAAGGCACTTGAGTTAGCACAACAGTTTCCTGGGCTTAAAGGGCTAGACCTAGCCAAAGAAGTAACGATTCGCACCCCCGTTGAATGGACCAGCCAAAGCTGGAAACTGGGTCAAGGTTTCAGTGAATTAAGCGAACCCAAATTTCACGTTGTAGCCTACGATTACGGCTGCAAACGCAATATTTTACGCATGTTGGCTGACCGCGGTTGTAAAGTCACTCTGGTGCCGGCGCAAACGCCAGCTAAAGACGTGTTAGCCATGAAGCCCGACGGCGTGTTTTTGTCGAATGGCCCTGGCGACCCCGAGCCATGTGACTACGCCATTACCGCAATTCAAGAAATTATTGACGCCAAGGTACCAATCTTTGGTATTTGTTTAGGCCATCAGTTGCTGGCGCTGGCCAGTGGCGCGCAAACGGTAAAAATGAAGCTAGGCCACCATGGTGCGAACCACCCAGTGCAAGATTTAGCCACTGGGCGCGTGATGATTACCAGCCAAAACCATGGTTTTGCGGTAGACGAAGCGACGCTTCCGGCCACCATGAAAGCAACCCACAAGTCGTTGTTTGACGGTACCCTGCAGGGCATTGAGCGCACTGACGTGAAAGCCTTTAGTTTTCAAGGCCACCCAGAAGCGAGCCCAGGCCCGAACGATGCGGCCCCGTTATTTGACCACTTTATTGAATTGATGAGCCAGTAACTATGCCAAAACGTACCGATATTAAAAGCATTCTAATTCTTGGCGCTGGCCCGATTGTTATCGGCCAGGCTTGCGAGTTCGACTACTCGGGTGCACAGGCGTGTAAAGCCTTACGCGAAGAAGGCTACCGAGTTATTTTGGTGAACTCCAACCCAGCAACCATTATGACCGACCCAGAAATGGCAGATGTCACCTACATTGAGCCAATTCACTGGGAAGTTGTCGCAAAAATTATTGAAGTTGAGCGCCCAGATGCGGTGTTACCGACCATGGGCGGGCAAACAGCGCTGAACTGTGCGTTAGAACTTGATAAACACGGTGTGCTAGAGAAATTCGGCGTGGAAATGATCGGCGCTAATGCCGATGCGATTGATAAAGCGGAAAATCGTGATCGCTTCGACAAAGCCATGAAGGCTATTGGCCTTGAAACGCCGAACGCCAAAGTCGCCAACAGCCTACAAGAAGCCTTTGAAATTCAAGAAGAGTTCGGCTTTCCGCTGATTATTCGCCCAAGTTTTACCATGGGCGGCAGTGGCGGTGGTATTGCCTATAACCGCGAAGAGTTTGAAGAAATTTGCCGTCGCGGGCTCGACTTATCGCCAACCAAAGAGTTGCTCATTGACCAGTCGCTTATTGGTTGGAAAGAATACGAAATGGAAGTGGTGCGCGACCGTGCCGATAACTGCATTATTGTCTGCGCCATTGAAAACTTTGATGCCATGGGCATTCACACCGGCGACTCGATTACCGTTGCACCATCACAAACATTAACCGACAAAGAATATCAGTTAATGCGTGACGCAGCGATGGCCGTATTGCGTGAAATTGGTGTTGAAACCGGTGGTTCGAACGTACAGTTTGGCGTGTGCCCTGACACGGGCCGCATGGTGATCATTGAGATGAACCCTCGGGTATCTCGCTCATCGGCGTTGGCGTCGAAGGCTACTGGCTTCCCAATTGCCAAAGTTGCAGCCAAATTAGCGGTGGGCTACACCCTTGATGAACTAGAAAACGAAATTACGGGTGGTGTGACGCCCGCATCGTTTGAGCCTGCGCTTGACTACGTTGTGACCAAAATTCCACGTTTTAACTTCGAAAAGTTTGCTGGCTGTAATGACCGCCTAACCACCCAAATGAAGTCTGTGGGTGAAGTTATGGCCATTGGTCGTAACCAGCAAGAGTCTTTGCAAAAAGCTCTGCGCGGCCTTGAAATTGGCGTGTCTGGCTTTGACCCAATGGTTGATGTGAATGACCCCGAAGCACGCGGTAAAGTCATCCGCGAATTAAAAGAGCCAGGGGCCGAGCGTATTTTCTATATTGCCGATGCATTCCGGTTGGGCATGACGGTGCGTGAAGTATTTGAACTGACGCGCATTGACGAGTGGTATTTAATTCAAATTGAAGAAATAGTTCTGCTCGAAGAAGAAGTTCAGAAGCTGGGCATGGCAGGGCTTGATGCGCACGCGTTACGCTTGCTGAAGCGCAAAGGTTTTGCTGATAAACGCATTGCCGACTTGCTGCATGTTGCGGAAGCCGAAGTGCGTCGTCGTCGCAATGAACTTGGCATTCATCCGGTGTACAAGCGAGTGGATACCTGTGCAGCAGAATTCCGCTCAGACACCGCGTATATGTACTCAACTTACGATGAAGAGTGCGAAGCGGCGCCAAGCGATAAAGATAAAATCATGGTGATTGGCGGCGGGCCAAACCGCATTGGGCAGGGTATTGAGTTTGACTATTGCTGTGTTCATGCGGCATTAGCGCTGCGCGAAGACGGTTACGAAACCATTATGGTGAACTGTAACCCAGAAACGGTTTCAACCGATTACGACACGTCTGACCGATTGTACTTTGAGCCAATTACCCTTGAAGACGTGCTCGAAATTGTCCGTGTTGAAAAGCCCAAAGGCGTGATTGTTCAGTACGGTGGCCAAACGCCGTTGAAACTTGCACGTGAGTTAGAAGCGAATGGGGTACCGGTTATTGGTACTTCGCCGGATGCAATTGACCGCGCGGAAGACCGTGAGCGCTTCCAAGGTGCTGTGCGCCGACTTGGTTTGAAACAACCGGAAAACTCGACCGTAACTAAAGTTGACGAAGCGTTACGAGAAGCCGAGCGAATTGGCTACCCGTTGGTTGTGCGTCCGTCGTATGTACTTGGTGGCCGGGCAATGGAAATTGTCTACGACGAAACCGATTTGCTGCGTTATTTAACCGACGCGGTGAAAGTGTCGAACTCAGCGCCAGTATTGCTTGATCGCTTCTTAGACAACGCGATTGAGGTGGACGTCGACGCTATTTGTGACGGTAAAGACGTGCTCATTGGCGGCATTATGCAGCACATTGAACAAGCGGGTGTGCACTCAGGTGACTCGGCGTGTTCGTTGCCTCCGTATTCTTTGAGCGACAAAATTCAGGACGAACTGCGCGATCAAATGCGTAAGTTGGCGTTTGAACTTGGCGTGAACGGCTTGATGAACGCTCAGTTTGCCGTGAAGGACGACGAAATATACCTCATTGAGGTGAACCCACGTGCCGCACGGACGGTCCCATTTGTGTCGAAAGCAACCGGCTTACCGTTAGCAAAAATAGCTGCGCGTGTTATGGTTGGCCAGTCGTTAGCCGAGCAAGGTTATACCGAAGAAGTCATTCCCCCGTATTACTCGGTTAAAGAAGTGGTGATTCCATTTGCCAAGTTCCAAGGTGTGGACCCAATTCGTGGCCCAGAAATGCGTTCAACAGGTGAAGTGATGGGCGTTGGTGAGAGTTTCGAAGAAGCCTACGCCAAAGCTAACTTGGGCGCTGGCGAAGCGCTTGCCAAGGCGGGTAAAGCCTTGTTGTCGGTACGCGATGGTGATAAATCTCGCCTATTTGACTTAGCGCGCGGCTTAATTGGCTTAGGCTTTAGTTTAGAGGCCACTCGCGGCACTGCAAAAATGCTCAACGACGAAGGCTTGAAGTGCTCGGTAGTGAATAAACTACAAGAAGGCCGGCCGAATATAGTTGATGCAATTAAAAACGGCGAGTACAGTTACATTATTAACACCGTAGAAGGGCGCCAGGCCATTGAAGACTCTGTCTACATTCGCCGTGAAGCACTCTTGAATAAAGTTACCTACACCACAACATTAAATGCAGCGTTTGCGACGGTGAAAGCAAATACGGCCGATGATCGAGCCCGTGTGAATTCACTGCAGTCTTTGCATAAAAGGGTTTTAGAACGATGAATCAAATTCCAATGACCACCCGTGGCGCAGAAATGCTGCGGGAGGAATTGAAGCGCTTAAAAACAGAAGAACGACCGCGTATTATTCAAGCGATTGCTGATGCACGTGAGCACGGTGATTTAAAAGAAAATGCTGAGTACCACGCTGCGCGCGAGCAGCAGGGCTTCTGTGAAGGGCGCATTCAAGAAATTGAAGCGAAATTGTCAAATTCACAAGTGATTGATGTCACCAAAGTGCCGAACCAAGGCAAGGTTATCTTTGGTGCAACAGTGACTGTGTACAATACCGTTACCGACAAAGAAATGACGTATCGCATTGTGGGTGATGACGAAGCAGATATTAAGCAAAACTTAATTTCAATTAACTCGCCAATTGCACGTGCGCTTATTGGTAAGCAGATTGACGACGTGGCACGGGTTAATACGCCAAACGGCGAAGTGGAATATGAAGTGGTTAAGGTTGAGTATATCTAAACCTTAACCCATTAGTTTGCTTTAACCTTTCAACAGCGCGACGAGTTCGCGCTGTTTTTGTTTGCGCTGCTCAGGGGTCATCGGTTTGTGGTGATAGGCCTCAATGTCAGGAAAAACCTCTTCAATTTCACGCTCAATGGCTTTGGCTAGTGCAACCGCCACGGCTTGTGAGCGCGCTTTCCGCGATGCAACTTTAGAAACTAGCGATGGGCTTTTACCTAATACTTCAGCGATCATGCTGAAATCAAAGCCGCGTCGCATTAATTCCTTTTTGATTTGTTGACTATCCATCAGGTATAGTTATTCCTGTTCAGGTTAAGTGAATTGCGAGTTCACTTTTAATTCTAAAATTAACTCAAATGGCAGATATTTGCGTCATTTGACGCAAAAGAAAATAAAAACATGTCAAATGACACGAATAAGCTAAATAGACCACAAGCATCAGGTAAAATCAACTGTGCATTACCTGATCTAGAAACCTGTATGCAACGGTTAGCGGTTATCTCTAAGCAGACATCGGCTAGCGCTATCATGCGTTGGTTGGGGCTTCCAGAGGCGACGCATAGCAATTGGAAACGGCGAAAGTCGATTAATTATGATCGGGTTATTGAAGGTTTGCTGCGACAAGGCGTGTCGCTTGATTGGTTTTTTGCACCGGGTGTTCAGTTGCGATATCCAAATGTGAGCTTAATTGTCACTGAGAAAGAGCCTGACTATGACGTGCCTGCCGAATTGGATGTCATGTTAAAAGCGCTCGAAGTGGTTGAGCCAATTATGCAACAACACGGTGTAGCGATGACAGAAAGCAACCGTAAGCTGATGACCGAAACCTTATTGAAAGGCCGTGGTGATGGCGTTCTGCTGGAAACTGCGCTGCACCAAGTTGCAAAAGCCTTGGCGACAGCGCAAGTTAATTAACCTCAATAATAACTTACTGGCGCGGCAGCTGAATTTTCTGTGCGCTGCTTGGCTTGTATAAAGTTAGAATTTTACCCACTACTTGCACTTTGGTGGCTTGGGTGTGTGCCAAAATTGTGGCATAAATTTGCTCACGAAGTTCGCGGTCTTCGTCAGGTACTTTCACTTTAATGAGTTCATGGTGCTCTAGTGCCAGCTCAATTTCTGCCATGACCCCTTCCGTTAAGCCATTTGCCCCCAGCAGAACAACTGGTTTTAGCGAATGAGCGAGTGATTTTAAGTGCTGTTTTTGTTTATTGCTTAAGGTTACGGCGTTTGCCATGTAATATATCCCATCAATGACTTGAATTTGCGATATTGTACCGCCATCTAGGTGGAAGAAGCCAGTTTGGTAAGAGAATCATGACGAAAAAACGCTCGGCTAGCAGTAAACGCTGGCTCCAAGAACACTTTAGTGACCATTATGTGCAAAAAGCGCAAAAAAAGGGCTATCGCTCACGGGCGGTGTTCAAAATAGAAGAAATTCAATCAAAAGACCGAATATTGAAGCAAGGTCAAACCGTAGTCGACTTAGGCGCAGCGCCAGGTGGATGGTCACAATTTGTGGTCGACAACTTGCAGGGCAACTGCGAAGTGATTGCCTGTGATATTTTGCCGATGGACCCAATCGCTGGCGTCGATTTCTTAGAAGGTGACTTTCGCGATGAAGCAGTTTTAGACGCGTTATTGACCCGAATTGGTGGTAAAAACGTAGATGTAGTGTTGTCCGACATGGCGCCAAATATGAGCGGCAACGATAACGTTGATCAACCACGCGCCATGTATCTGGTTGAGTTGGCGCTAGATATGTGTCACCAGGTGTTGAAACCAAACGGTAGTTTTGTCGTCAAAGTGTTTCATGGCCAAGGCTTTGAAGAGTTTTTAAAAGATGTTCGTGCGGCGTTCACTACGGTGAAAACGCGCAAGCCAGATTCGTCACGTGCACGTTCGCGTGAGGTGTATCTGGTAGCGACCGGATACAAACTGTAGTACCCTGTAGGGCGTGCTACAAATGCAAACAAGAGGTAGTCAGCTTTGAGCGATATGGCAAAGAATCTCATTTTATGGTTGGTGATTGCCGTTGTATTAATGACTGTATTTAACAATTTCAGTCAAGGCGGCGGTAGTGGTCAACAGGTGGCGTACAGCCAATTTATTAGTCAGGTACACAACGGTGGTGTGCGTAAGGCTGATATTGACGGCCGTGTGATCACTGCGCAATCGCGCACCGGTGAGCAATTCACGACAATTATTCCAACCCAGTACGATCCGAAATTGTTGGACGACTTGTTGGAAAACAATGTTGAAGTAACCGGTAAGCCACCAGAAGAGCCAAGTATTTGGGCGTCTATTTTTATTTCGTGGTTCCCAATGTTGTTGCTTATTGGCGTGTGGATTTTCTTCATGCGGCAAATGCAAGGCGGTGGTGGCAAAGGTGCTATGTCGTTTGGCAAAAGCAAAGCGCGCCTGATGAGCGAAGACCAAATTAAAACCACCTTTGCTGATGTTGCCGGTTGCGACGAAGCAAAAGAAGAAGTGACTGAGCTGGTTGATTATTTGAAAGACCCGTCACGCTTCCAACACCTTGGCGGTAAAATTCCCAAAGGTGTGTTAATGGTGGGCCCACCAGGTACGGGTAAAACCCTACTGGCAAAAGCCATTGCTGGTGAAGCGCGGGTACCGTTTTTCTCAATTTCTGGTTCAGACTTTGTGGAAATGTTTGTCGGTGTTGGTGCGTCACGTGTACGTGACATGTTCGAGCAAGCCAAAAAAGCCGCGCCGTGCATTATCTTTATTGACGAAATTGACGCCGTAGGTCGCCAGCGTGGCGCCGGACTCGGTGGTGGTCACGATGAGCGTGAGCAAACCTTGAACCAAATGTTGGTTGAAATGGACGGCTTTGAAGGCAACGAAGGTATTATCGTTATTGCCGCGACTAACCGCCCAGATGTACTCGACCCAGCCTTGCTGCGCCCAGGCCGCTTTGACCGTCAAGTGGTTGTCGGCTTGCCAGATGTGCGTGGTCGTGAACAAATTTTGAAAGTACACATGCGCAAAGTGCCATTAGGCAAAGATGTTGATGCATCTGTTATTGCGCGTGGTACGCCTGGCTTCTCAGGCGCTGACCTAGCCAACTTGGTCAACGAAGCGGCGTTGTTTGCCGCACGTGGCAACAAGAAGGTTGTGGCGATGGAAGAGTTTGAAAAAGCCAAAGACAAAATCATGATGGGCGCTGAGCGTCGCTCAATGGTGATGACCGAAGAAGAGAAAGCCATGACGGCTTATCATGAAGCGGGCCATGCAATTGTTGGTCGCTTGGTACCGGAACATGACCCGGTATACAAGGTTTCGATTATTCCGCGTGGCCGTGCATTAGGTGTCACTATGTACTTGCCTGAGCAAGATCGTGTGAGTCACTCGAAGCAGCACCTAGAAAGCATGATTTCAAGCCTATTCGGTGGTCGTCTTGCCGAGCAAATTATTTACGGCGACGAAAAAGTAACCACGGGTGCGTCAAACGATATTGAACGAGCAACACAAATTGCTCGCAAAATGGTAACGCAGTGGGGCTTGTCGGAAAAAATGGGGCCGTTGTTGTACGCTGATGACGAAGGTGAAGTGTTCTTGGGCCGTTCAGTGACCCAACACAAACACATGTCTGATGAAACAGCACGAGCCATTGACCAAGAAATTAAGCTGTTTATTGATCGGAACTACGATCGTGCTAAGCGTATCTTGGAAGAAAACGTGGACATTCTGCACACCATGAAAGACGCATTGATGAAGTATGAAACCATTGATGCCGACCAAATTGACGATTTAATGAATCGTCGTGATGTGCGTGAGCCGCGCGATTGGCAGCGCCGCGATAAAAAGCCTGGCGATGACAACAACAACGCCGAAGGCGAACAGTCGGTTTCTTCGGCTAAGCCAGCCGGTGATTCACCAGCAAGTTAAGTGAATGAAAAAAGCCCCGTAAAGCGGGGCTTTTTTTTAACCTAGCCCAATGGAATGTTCAACATGAATGATTCTCGCGCAAATATTGAAGTGATGGGGATATTAAATACCACCCCGGATTCGTTTTCTGATGGCGGGCGCTTTAATCAGCTAGATGCCGCCTTGCGCCAAGCAGAGCAAATGGTCAGCGACGGCGTGCATTGGTTGGATGTTGGCGGTGAGTCGACTCGCCCCGGCAGTGTGGGGGTGTCGGCGCAAGAAGAAATAGACCGTGTGATACCCCTGGTTGAGCAGTTACAAGCACGTTTTGATGTTCCTATTTCGGTGGATACCTGCAAAACCGTGGTGATGGCCGAAGCACTGAAACATAATGTGCAAATGATTAATGATATTAACGCCTTGCGCGACGAAGGTGCCGAAGCATTGTTAGCTCAGGCAGACGGCGTGAAAGTGTGCTTAATGCACATGCAAGGCGAGCCACGGACCATGCAACATGAGCCGCGTTATGATGACGTGGTGGTTGAGGTAAAACAGTTCTTAGCAAGCCGCGTGCGGGCTTGTGAATCTGCGGGCATACAAAAAACAAACATTTATCTCGATCCAGGCTTTGGATTTGGCAAGTCTGTCAGGCATAATTACCAGCTGCTACAACGCTTGCAAGCGTTTCATGAAATGCAGCTACCATTGCTTGTGGGTATGTCGCGTAAGTCGATGCTTGGCCAAGTAACAGAACGGCCGGTTGATGAACGTTTAGCGAGCAGTATTGCCGCGGCAACGATTGCCGCAATGAAAGGGGCACAGATTATTCGTGTGCATGATGTCAAGGAAACGGTTGATGCAATGAAAATAGTCGCAGCAACCTTGGCGGGAGAATTCGCTTGAGTCAGCGTAAATATTTTGGCACCGACGGCGTTCGCGGACGCGTTGGTGATTTTCCGATTACACCAGATTTTGCAGTTAAACTAGGTTGGGCTGCGGGCACCGTATTGTCTGCCAGCGGCAACCAACGTGTATTGATTGGTAAAGACACCCGTTTATCAGGCTACATGCTTGAGTCAGCGCTTGAAGCTGGCTTGCTGTCGGCGGGCGTTAGTGTGGAATTTTTAGGGCCTATGCCAACCCCGGCAGTCGCTTATTTAACGCGCAATTTTCGCGCGGCTGCTGGCATTGTTATTAGTGCTTCGCATAACCCTTATTACGATAACGGCATTAAGTTTTTCTCTGATGCTGGCAGTAAATTATCAGATAGCGTTGAAGCTGAAATTGAACGCTTATTAGATGAACCGATTCGTTGTGTACCGTCTGAAAACATGGGCCGAGCAAGCCGTATAGACGACGCTCCTGGGCGTTACATTGAATTTTGTAAAAGCGTTTTCCCAAGCGACTTGTCGCTGAAGGGCATGAAAATTGTGGTGGATTGTGCCCATGGCGCCACTTACCACATAGCTCCGGACGTGCTACGTGAACTTGGTGCCGATATTTGGGAAATTGGTACCGAGCCAAATGGTGTGAATATTAACCACGAGTGTGGCGCCACGCATCTTGATGCGTTACGTGCAAAAGTTTTGGCTGAAAAAGCAGACCTTGGCTTTGCGCTTGATGGCGACGGTGACCGTTTAATGATGGTTACGGCAAGCGGGCGCATTGTTGATGGCGACGACGTGATTTATATTTTAGCGCGCGCAGCACAGCAAGACGGCTTATTGCAAGGTGGCATCGTTGGCACCTTGATGAGTAACTTTGCCTTAGAAAAATACTTCACTGAGCGCCGCATTCCTTTCGTACGCGCCAAAGTGGGCGACCGTTACGTTATGGAAGAATTGGTGAAGCGCGACTGGCGTATTGGCGGCGAAAACTCAGGCCATTTAATCAATCGTCAATTTCACAGTACCGGCGACGGCATTATCGCCGGTTTGCAAGTACTTACCGCCATGCAACGCGAAGAGCGCACTCTAGACGAACTGTTAGCCGAATTTGTTAAGTACCCCCAAGCTTTGGTCAACGTACGTTTTAATGCCGGTGATAATCCGCTAGAAGCGGACAACGTGAAAGCCGTCGTTGCAGAAGTTGAACAAGCTCTAGGCAACAACGGCCGCGTGTTGTTACGCAAGTCGGGCACCGAGCCATTAATTCGAGTCATGGTTGAGGGTAAAGACGCGAAAGTGGTGCAAAAATTTGCCGAAGAAATTGCTAGCGAAGTGGAAGCGGTTAGTAATTAACCAGTAAGCTGATTTTCAGTGATAAATTCCATCTCGACAGCTTGTAACTTGCGGCGAGGTTATGTAATATCTCGCCGCTCTCAACGAAGTCAGAGGTTCAGATGCAACGCCAACCGTTAGTTATAGCTAACTGGAAAATGAACGGCGACCGTCAGTTGGTCGCGAGCATGGCCGAAGCTTTGCGAGAAAGCGCTGCGAAGCACCCACAGGTTGATGTGGTGGTTTGTCCGCCCGCGGTATTATTACCAGCATGGCAACAAGCCGCGTTTTACGACAACCTGAAGTTAGGTTGCCAAGACATCAATGAACACGCCCATGGTGCGCATACCGGTGAGCATAGTGTTGCTCTGGTGCAGGAAGCAGGTGCTAGCGTGGTACTCGTTGGTCATTCTGAGCGCCGTCAATTCTATGGGGATAACGCTGAGCGTATTGCTGCCAAAGTAATTACTTTGCAGGCAAGCGCCATGATCGTGGTACTCTGTGTGGGCGAAAGCGCGCAGCAGCGAGAGCAAGAGCAAACCTTCGATGTGGTAGCTCAACAGTTACACGATGCGCTGCAGCATGTTGAACAATGCAGCAACCTCGTTATCGCTTATGAGCCAGTTTGGGCTATCGGTACAGGGTTAACCGCATCACCCGAACAAGCGCAAGAAGTTCATGCGTTTATTCGTAACTGGTTAAGTGACAAATTTGGGCCTGCAGGCGCCAACCTACAAGTATTGTATGGTGGTAGTGTGAAGGCTGATAACGCCGAGCAGCTTTTCGCTCAGGCAGATATTGATGGTGGTTTGATAGGCGGAGCAAGCCTGGTGCCTGAGCAGTTCGTCGCCATTTGCAACGCAGCACAAACCCGGAGTAAGTAAGCTATGTACGAAATTTTATTGATTGCCTACTTAATTATCGCACTTATCTTGATTGGTTTTATTATGATCCAACAAGGCAAAGGTGCCGATATGGGCGCATCGTTTGGTGCTGGCGCATCAAACACAGTTTTTGGTTCTAGTGGTTCAGGCAACTTCCTGACCCGTGTTACCGCAATCTTGGCTGTCATTTTCTTTGTGTTAAGCCTAGTGTTGGGTAACTTGTCATCGGGCAACGGTGACACCAAAGGTAACTTCGATGAAATTGAAGTGCCGGTGGAAGAAGTTCCTGCAGTACCCGCGAATGACAGCGACGTACCTGGATCAAACTAAGTTTTAAAGCGGATGTGGTGGAATTGGTAGACACGCTATCTTGAGGGGGTAGTGCTTTCGGGCGTGCGGGTTCAAGTCCCGCCATCCGCACCAAATTTAGCAACCGACCACGGTTGCGGTTTCAAGTCGAAACCCGTATAATGTGGACACGTTTTCGGACGCGGGGTGGAGCAGTCTGGTAGCTCGTCGGGCTCATAACCCGAAGGTCGTAGGTTCAAATCCTGCCCCCGCAACCAATTACAAAAGGGTCCAGTGTTTTAAAAGCCCCGCAGCAGTTCGGGGCTTTTTACTATGTGACCTTTGCTGCGGCAGTTTTACGCACCTGCGTACAACTGAGAGGGCAGTCAACAACACTGGGCGATTACGCCCTTTTTTTGTTTTTAGGAGTTAGCAAACTTGGCTCGTATTGAAGACCGTTTATTTGACCTGTTAGAACCGGCTGTTGCCGCACTTGATTTCACCTTGTGGGGTGTTGAGTTCGTGCGCGCTGGAAAACACTCTACCTTGCGTGTTTATATTGACCACGACAATGGTATTAGTGTTGACGATTGTGCTGATGTTAGCCATCAGGTTAGCGCTATTTTGGATGTTGAAGACCCAATTAAAAGCGAGTATTTCCTTGAAGTATCGTCACCAGGCATGGAACGGCCATTTTTTAAAGCCGCACAGTATGCTGACTATTTGGGAGAAACGGCAGCCGTTGAGCTGACCATGGCCCAACAAGGTAAGCGCAAGTTTAAAGGCGTTATTGCTGCAGTAGACGGCGATAGCATTGAATTTAACGTCGATGGTGAAGCGCTCAAAGTCGCGCAATCATCTATCAAGAAAGCTCATTTAGTTCCTCAGTTTAACTAAGGATTGCGTAGGCGAGGCAAAACAATGGCAAAAGAAATTTTATTGGTTGCAGAAGCAGTATCTAACGAAAAAGACGTTTCAAAAGAAAAAATCTTTGAAGCGCTAGAGTCTGCGCTTGCACACGCAACCAAAAAGAAATACGAAGGCGACATTGATGTTCGTGTAAGTATTAATCGCCAAACTGGTGATTTTGATACGTACCGTCGTTGGTTAGTGGTTGACGATAGTGAGCAACCACTTGAGCACCCGTACCGCGAAATTAGCTTAGCAGCGGCGCAGTATGAAGATGAGACCGTACAAGCTGGCGACTTCGTTGAAGAGCAAATTGACTCAATTGAATTTGACCGTATTACGACGCAAACGGCGAAGCAAGTTATTGTTCAAAAAGTACGTGAAGCGGAACGCGCTAAAGTGGTTGATGAATATAAAGACCAAGTAGGCGAGTTGGTTAGCGGTATTGTTAAACGCGCCACCCGTGAGCACGTTATTCTCGACTTGGGCAACAACGCCGAAGCCATTATTTACCGTGAAGACTTGTTACCGCGCGAATCATTCCGTGCTGGTGACCGTGTGCGTGGTTTGTTGTTCGATGTTCGCCCTGAAGCGCGCGGTGCACAGTTGTTTATCAGCCGTACTCACCCAGACTTCTTGGTTGAATTGTTCCGCATTGAAGTGCCAGAAATTGGCGAAGAGATGATCGAAATTCGCGGCGCAGCGCGTGACCCAGGTTCGCGTGCGAAAATTGCTGTCAAGAGTAACGACCGTCGCATTGACCCTGTAGGCGCTTGTGTTGGTATGCGCGGTGCGCGCGTACAGGCCGTGTCTGGCGAGTTAGGTGGTGAGCGTGTTGATATCGTGTTGTGGGATGATAACCCAGCGCAATTCGTTATTAATGCCATGGCACCTGCTGAAGTTGCTTCAATTGTGGTTGATGAAGATGCCCACACCATGGATATCGCGGTGGAAGAAGGCAACTTAGCACAGGCTATCGGTAAAGCTGGCCAGAACGTACGTTTAGCCAGTCAATTAACGGGTTGGCAGTTAAATGTCATGTCAGTTGATGAGTTTAACGAGAAAAACCAAGCTGAAGCACAAAAAGTGCTCGACTTGTTTACCTCGAAGCTTGGTATTGATGAAGACTTCGCTAGCGTATTGGTCGACGAAGGCTTTTCAACCTTAGAAGAAATTGCGTACGTGCCAGTGGACGAGTTACTCGACATTGAAGGCATGGACGAAGATATTGTTGAAGAATTACGTAGTCGTGCGAAAGGGGTCTTGACCACCCAAGCACTTGCCACGGAAGAGTCTCTTGAAAGCGCAGAGCCTGACGCGACGTTACTTAACCTTGAAGGGTTAGATCGTCACTTAGCTTATGTGTTTGCAAGTCGTGGCATTATCACTTTGGAAGACCTTGCTGAACAAGGCATCGACGACCTAGCCGATATTGACGAATTAACCGAAGAACGAGCAGGCGAGCTGATTATGCAAGCGCGTAACATCTGCTGGTTCGGTAATGAAGAATAAGATCAACGGGGGTACTAGAGACTATGGAAGAAGTAACGCTGGATAAACTAGCTAACGACGTCGGTACGACAGTTGATCGTTTGGTGCAACAGTTTGCGGAAGCAGGCATGAAAAAGCAGCCAGGCGACCGAGTGACTGAAGATGAAAAGCAAGCCCTGTTAACGCATTTGAACAAGTCACATGGCGGTAGTGGCCCTAGTGAGCCAGCCAAAATGACGTTAAAGCGTAAAGAGAAAAGCACCTTAAGCATTGGCGGCGGCCCTGGTCGCAGCAAGTCTGTGCAGGTGGAAGTACGCAAAAAACGCACCTATGTGAAACGTTCTGCACTTGAAGAGCAGCAAAAAGCTGACCAAGAAAAAGCTGAACAAGAGCGTTTAGCTGCTGAAGCGAAGCGCCAGGAAGAAGAAGCAAAAGCGGCTGCTGAAGCGAAAGCCAAAGCTGACGCTAAAGCGGCTGAAGAAAAAGCTAAGCAAGAAGCGGTTCGCAAAGAAAAAGAGAAAGCGAAAGCCAAGGCAGAAGCCGAAAAACGTGCGGCAATGACACCTGAAGAGCGTAAAAAAGCTGACGAAGCGAAAGCTGAAGCAGAGAAGTTGCGCAAAGCCCAGGAAGAAGAAGCACGTAAGAAAGCTGAAGCTGAAGCTGCGCGTCAAGCTGAAGAAGCACGCAAGCTTGCTGAAGAAAACGAAGCACGCTGGCAAGAAGAAGAAGCCAAGCGTAAGCAAGCTGAGCAAGAAGAAGTTCACTTCACCACCTCACAAACTGCACAAGCCGCAGAAGATGAGCAAGATGAAGGTGAAGAACGTCGAGCTCGCCGTAATAAAACCAAGCGTCGTGGTAAAGACGATGAGCGCGATGAAGCGCCACGTCGTGAAAAACGCCGTAAAGGTTCGAAGCGTTCTACTTTGCAGCATGGATTTAATAAGCCAGCGGCCCCAGTTGAGCGTGAGGTTAAATTGGGCGAAACCATTACTGTTGGCGAATTAGCGAACCGTATGGCGGTGAAAGCCGGTGAAGTGATCAAAACCATGATGAAAATGGGCGAAATGGTCACGATTAACCAAGTGCTCGACCAAGAAACTGCATCGTTAGTGGTTGAAGAAATGGGCCACAAAGTTGTGCTCGTCAGCGAAAACGCGCTGGAACAGGAAATTTTGGCTGACCGTGACGAAGCAGCAAACCAAAACCAAGTCTCGCGTGCGCCGGTTGTTACTGTTATGGGTCACGTTGACCACGGTAAAACCTCGTTGTTGGACTACATTCGTAAAGCGAAAGTAGCCAAAGGCGAAGCGGGCGGTATTACCCAGCATATTGGTGCTTACCACGTTGAAACCGGTCAAGGCATGATTACCTTCCTTGATACACCGGGTCACGCGGCGTTTACGTCAATGCGTGCACGTGGTGCGAGCGCAACGGATATCGTTATTTTGGTTGTTGCAGCCGACGATGGCGTCATGCCACAGACACTTGAAGCAATTCAGCACGCGAAAGCGGCTGGCGTGCCAGTGGTGGTTGCGATTAACAAAATGGATAAGCCAGAAGCCGACCCAGATCGCGTTAAGAATGAACTTGCACAACGCGACGTTATCCCAGAAGAATGGGGTGGTGACGTCATGTTTGTGCCGGTTTCTGCACACAGCGGTGACGGTATTGAGCAACTGCTTGAGTCGATTTTGTTGCAAGCCGAAGTACTTGATTTGAAAGCAAATGCTAGCGGCATGGCTAAAGGTATTGTGATTGAGTCACGCTTGGACAAAGGTCGCGGCCCTGTGGCATCTATCTTGGTTCAAGAAGGCACATTGCGCCAAGGCGATATCGTATTGTGCGGCCTTGAATACGGTCGTATTCGTGCAATGCGCGATGAAAACGGTAAAGAAATCAAAGAAGCAGGCCCGTCTATTCCGGTCGAAATTCTTGGTTTGTCAGGCGTACCACAAGCTGGTGACGAAGCAACCGCCGTTAAAGATGAGCGTAAAGCGCGCGAAGTAGCGAACTATCGTCAGGGTAAATACCGTGAAGTGAAGTTAGCGAAACAGCAGAAAGCGAAGCTGGAAAACATGTTTGCAAACATGCAAGAAGGCGATGTCCAAGAGCTCAACATTGTACTGAAATCAGACGTACAGGGTTCTTTGGAAGCTATTTCTGACTCATTGATGAAGCTTTCAACCGACGAAGTGAAAGTAAACATTATTGGTAGCGGCGTTGGTGGTATTACCGAAACTGACGCGTCGTTAGCAAGTGCATCAAACGCTATCGTGGTTGGCTTTAACGTTCGTGCTGATGCTTCAGCAAAACGTTTGATTGAGCAAGACGCTGTTGATTTACGTTACTACAGCGTTATTTATGACTTGATTGACGAAGTGAAGGCTGCCATGGGCGGTATGTTAGCGCCTGAGTTTAAACAGCAAATCATTGGCTTGGCTGAAGTACGTGACGTATTTAAGTCGCCGAAGATTGGCGCCATTGCAGGCTGTATGGTTACTGAAGGCGTGGTTAAGCGCTCAGCACCTATTCGTGTGTTACGTGACAACGTGGTTATTTTTGAAGGCGAGCTTGACTCATTGCGCCGCTTTAAAGATGACGTACAAGAAGTTCGTAACGGCATGGAATGTGGTATTGGCGTGAAGAACTACAACGACGTGAAAGTTGGTGACCAAATCGAAGTATTTGAAACAGTTCAAGTAGAACGGAGCTTATAATCCAATATGGCCAAAGATTTTAGCCGTACCGACCGTGTGGGTCAGCAGTATCAGCGCGAAATTGCGATGATACTGCAACGTGAAATTAAAGACCCTCGTGTATCGATGGTGACTGTGTCTGACATTGAAGTGTCGCGCGACTTGGCGTATGCCAAAGTATTTGTGACCTTCTTCAATGACGATGACGAGTACATAAAAACTGCGTTGAAAGTATTAAACGAGGCTGCAGGCTTTATTCGGTCACTATTGGGTAAACGGGTGCGGGCGCGCATTATGCCGGAATTACGGTTTGTGCATGACCCAAGCTTGAACGAAGGTATTCGTATGTCACGCCTGGTGGATGAAGCGATTCGTCGTGACAGCCAACGTGGTGATGATAGCAAGCCAAATACCGATAAGCAGGAAAGCAACGGAGACGATTAATGGGACGTCGTAAGTCGGGTCGCAACGTGAGCGGCGTGATTTTGTTGAACAAGCCCAGTGATATCACCTCAAACGCCGCACTTCAAACAGTGCGGCGTTTTTTTAATGCCAATAAAGCGGGCCACACGGGTGCGCTTGACCCATTGGCAACGGGGTTGTTACCACTGTGTTTTGGTGAAGCGACAAAAGTATCGCACTTTGCCCTTGAGGCTGATAAAACCTACCAAGTGGTCGCTCAGTTAGGTGCGAGAACCACCACCAGTGACGCCGAAGGCGAAGTGGTTGAGCGCTGCACGAATGAGCAACTCGGCGAAGTGACGCGCGCGAAAATCGAGCAAGCGATCACTCACTTTACCGGTGAGCAAGCGCAGTCGCCATCCATGTTCTCAGCCCTCAAACATGAGGGCAGGCCGTTGTATTGGTATGCCCGGCAAGGCATTGAAGTACCAAGAAAAACTCGCACTATTGTTATTCGTCACATTGAGTTTATTGACTGGAGTGAGCATCAATTAACGCTGGAAGTGACTTGCTCCAAAGGCACCTATATTCGTACGTTAATTGACGATATGGGGCAATATTTGGGCTGCGGCGCCTATGTTGAAAAGCTGCATCGCACCTGGATTGAAGGTGTAGAAGGGCCCATGTTAACGCTTGAAGAGCTGACCGCTGTGGCCGCGCAAACCGACCCAGAAAACAACGATTACGCCGCCATGGACGCGCTTCTGCAAGCCAACGATAGTGTAGTAAGGCAAATGCCATCGGTAACTATTGACGGTACCGATGTGGCGCGTTTCTTAAGCGGAAACCCAGTAAGTACGGCACTTGGCGAGCATAGCCCTGAACGCCCGATACGAGTTTTGCGTGAGCATGATCAGGAGTTTTTAGGTATTGGTGTATGGCGTGATGGGAAACTGGCGCCAAAGCGTGTGGTAAACCTCAGCGACGCCAACTAGTCAATCCATTTTTACCAAGCTAGCGTTGCGTTTAGGCGCTTTGGCGCGTATAATCCACAGCGATTTCGTTGGTGCTGAATTAGTGATTGGCACCGGCATCTTTAAACAATCAGGAGTAAGATATGTCACTAACTGCGGCACAAAAAGCGGAAATCGTTAAAGATTACGGTCAAGGCGAAAACGACACTGGTTCTCCAGAGGTTCAAGTTGCTTTGTTAACTGCAAACATTAACGAGCTGCAAAGCCACTTTAAAGAACACGCAAAAGATCACCACTCACGTCGTGGTCTGTTACGTATGGTTAGCCAACGTCGTAAATTGTTGGACTACTTAAAGCGTAAAGACAATCAGCGTTATGCAACTCTGATTGAGCGACTCGGTTTACGTCGCTAAGCACTGTTCGAGCAAAGGGGCCTGTTGTGGCCCCTTTTTTGTTTAATGGAAAGCTAAGGCGATATTGGATATTAGATATTGGATATTAGAAAAGAGTGCCGGCATTCAGCGAGTATCTAATATCTAGTAGCTAATAGCGCTTTAGAATTTAAAGAGAAAGACAAAGGAAAATATAACGTGAATCCGATTACTAAGAAATTTCAGTATGGACAGCATACAGTCACATTAGAAACAGGTGCGATGGCGCGCCAAGCAACCGCAGCAGTACTTGCGAGTATGGACGACACCACGGTTTTAGTTACCGTTGTTGCCAAAAAAGAAGCCAAAGAAGGCCAAGACTTTTTCCCATTAACAGTGAACTACCAAGAGCGTACTTACGCTGCTGGTAAAATTCCTGGTGGTTTCTTCAAGCGTGAAGGGCGTCCTTCAGAGAACGAAACCTTAACCTCACGTCTAATCGACCGTCCAATTCGTCCGTTATTCCCTGAAGGGTTCAACAACGAAGTACAAGTTATCGCTACTGTGGTTTCTGTGAACCCACAAATTAACCCTGATATCGTCGCCTTAATTGGTACTTCAGCGGCATTAGCTATTTCTGGTACGCCATTTGCTGGCCCAATTGGTGCGGCACGTGTTGGTGTGTTGAACGACGAGTACGTATTAAACCCAACGTTAGATGAGCTTGCTGAATCTAAACTTGATTTGGTTGTTGCTGGTACGTCTAGCGCGGTATTGATGGTTGAGTCAGAAGCACAACTGTTATCAGAAGACGCGATGCTTGGTGCTGTGGTGTATGGCCATGAGCAAATGCAAACCGTGATCAACGCAATTAACGAATTCGCTGCAGAAGCTGGTAAAGAGAAGTGGGATTGGCAAGCACCAGCAACTAACGACGACTTGTTGAACAAAATCAAAGCATTAGCTGAGCAAGGCATTGGCGATGCGTACCGCATCACTGAAAAAGCCAAGCGTTATGAGCAAGTTGCCGCGCTGAAAGCCGAAGTGACTGAGAAGTTAATTGCTGAAGACGAAACGCTTGATGCCAAAGAAATCGGCGATTTATTCCACTCATTAGAAAGTAAAGTGGTTCGTAGCCGTATTATTGCTGGTGAGAAGCGTATTGATGGTCGTGAACCAGATATGGTTCGTGCGTTGCATATGGCGACTGGTGTATTGCCACGTACCCACGGCTCTGCTGTGTTTACGCGCGGCGAAACCCAAGCGTTGGTTACCGCAACTTTAGGTACTGAGCGTGATGCGCAAATGATCGACGACTTAACCGGTCGTACCGACAGCCGCTTTATGCTGCACTACAACTTCCCTCCATACTGTGTGGGTGAAACCGGTATGGTTGGCTCACCAAAGCGTCGTGAAATTGGTCACGGTCGTTTGGCGAAGCGTGGCGTGCAGGCGGTTATGCCTTCACAAGACGAATTCCCGTACACCATTCGTGTGGTTTCTGAAATTACTGAATCAAATGGCTCAAGCTCAATGGCTTCAGTATGTGGTGCGTCATTAGCGTTGATGGACGCTGGTGTACCAATTAAATCATCAGTAGCCGGTATTGCTATGGGCTTGGTGAAAGAAGGCGACAACTTTGTTGTACTTTCTGACATTTTGGGTGACGAAGATCACTTAGGCGACATGGACTTTAAAGTAGCGGGTAGCGTTGACGGTGTGACTGCATTGCAGATGGACATCAAAATTGACGGTATTACTCGTGAAATTATGGAAATTGCTTTAGCCCAAGCAAAAGCTGCGCGTTTGCACATTTTGAACGTGATGGACGAAGCCTTAGGCGGCGCACGCACTGAATTGTCAAACTACGCACCACGTTACACCACAATCAAAATCAACCCTGACAAGATTCGTGACGTGATTGGTAAAGGTGGCGCGGTTATTCGTGAGCTTACCGAAAGCACCAACACCAACATCGAAATTAACGATGACGGTACTGTGCGCATTGCTGCAACTGATCAAGAGTCAGCAGACGCGGCAATTGCACGTATTGAAGAGTTAACAGCTGAAGTTGAAGTGGGTCGTATTTATCAAGGTAAAGTAGCGCGTATTGTTGATTTCGGTGCGTTTGTGACTATTTTGCCAGGTAAAGACGGCTTAGTGCATATTTCGCAAATTGCTGAAGAGCGCGTGAACGACGTGAACGAATACTTGAAAGTTGGTGATGTAGTACCCGTTAAGGTACTCGAAATTGACCGTCAAGGCCGTGTGCGTTTGAGCATGAAAGATGCGGCTGAAAAGCCAGCTGAAGCAGCACCTGCTGAAGAAGCGAAGGCTGTTGAAGCTAACGCGGACGACGAAGCGAACAGCTAAGCGTTTTTACAGCTTTTTTAATGAAGCCGCGGTCAGGAAACTGATCGCGGCTTTCGTTTTTTTGGCGATTGTGCGGTATGATGTAGGTATATTGTAAACAACAAGGTAGTGTTCATGAATCTTCGGTTCGCGGTGGCGATTATAATTGCAGTGTCGCTATCGGCATGTGCGACAACACAAACAAGCAATGATGACTCAGTACTTAACAACTTGTTGGTGGTGACGCCACAAGTACCAGATTCGCGCTATCAACTTGAAGTGGCTAAGCTCAATGAAATATTGTCGCGTCAAATGGAGCTTGAAGATAGCAGTTACGCTGAGTTGTTGTATCGTCGTGGCTCGCTTTATGACGCCTTAGGTTTGATGACGCTAGCGCGCATTGATATGAACCATGCCATTGAATATAACCCACGCCTAGCAGGTGCCTATTATCATTTAGCAATTCAATACACTGCTATTGGCGAGTTTGCGTACGCCTATGAATTATATGATGCGGTATTGGAGCTTGAGCCAGAGCATGAATATGTACGCTTAAGTCGCGGTATTAATGCCTACTATGACGGTAGCATTGAGTACGCAATAAAAGAGCTGGAAAGCCACATGCAACTACAGCCTGGCGACCCGTACCGTACCTTGTGGCTTTATTTGGCTGAAGTTGAACATGACCCAGAGGCAGCACGTTTAGCTCTGGCACAGCGCCGTGTTCAACATGGTAATGAAGCATGGGGATGGAAGCTCATCGATTTAATGCTTGGTGTGGTTTCTGAGCAGAAGTTTTTAACTCAATTGGCAGTGAAAGATCTCGCCGAAGATGAGACCTTGGTTGAACGTATGTGCGAAACTTATTTTTATTTGGGTAAACAAAAGCAGCTCGAAGGTGACTTTAAGGCAGCCACGGTTTATTTCCGTATGGCGATGAACACCAATGTTCATTTGTTCGTTGAACACCGCTTTGCTGGAGTTGAGCTAGCGCGTACTGAGCAAGCGTTAGGGGCTCTTGCGCAACAAGCCGATTAGGTTATTCTCATGTGGCGAACGGTGGCGCTAGGGGTGTTGTTAGGCAGCTCGCTTGGGTTAGGCCATGCGGCTAATTATCCCAGCGCTTCCATAGCTGATACCTTGTCGCCACTAGGCGCTAAAATACCGCAACAACAATGCGGGGTATTACAAGCAACCCACATTGTGCTACCGCAACAAGGTCAGCAACAGCCGTTAACAATGCTACAAGGCTGGCATCAGCACCCACTTGCTGCTTTTTTGAATTGCTTTAGCCTTACCACTTACTCCCTTGAGCAGTTAGCTTGCACCCAGCAAGGTGAACGCGGGCGCGCGCATTGTCAGCTACCGCAGAAGCGCGGCGAACCAGCCACCCGCGAAATTATTTTTGTACCTGACCAAATGGGCATTGCCTTTAACAATAGCCAACGGGTTGTGCTGCCGGTATCTGCGTCAATGGGGCTATTCGCACATGAAATAGCACATTGGCTTGGGTTTGTGGATGAATATCCGATGGCAAAAGAACTCGCCCAGAATTTTTGTACAGGGCGCTACAGCCATGCAAGTTTGAATATTGTGGTAACCAATACTGAAGTGGTCAGCAAGGCTGAGTTGATTGCCTTGTGGCAGCGCTTGCCTTGGCGCCACGCGGTAGTTAATTGGCGTGACTTGGCAACACCAACAGCCAACGGCTACTGGCGGTTAGGAACTGTAAACACAGAGCAAGCAGAGCCACCCGTGGGGCTATATCGGGCGCAGACCTGTGATGCCACGAGCAATTTTGCGTGGCGGCCCGTAAATCAGTTTACGCCCATGCAGTACTATGACGTGACCACCTGGCCTCAGATTTATCTTGAGCTTGTGCAGCGTGGTTATTAAAGAAGGCTGGAGTTGCCTGACAGGGTGACGGCGGTTTGCGCAATCATGAGAACCGGGCACAAAAAGGCAAATAGCCACGCAACACTGCGAAGCTTATCCCTGTTGGCTAGGTAGAAAATATGATAGGCCACGCGTAGGCCAATAAAACTTACCGCTAAAATTTGGTTCATCTCGGTTATTTGGTCGGTTGCAATAACCAGCAAAATAGCCGCAGCGAATAAGGTAAAGGCCTCATAGGCGTTGTAATGGCCGGCAACTGCACGAGCGCCGGCACCGGTTAGACGTTGCTGTTGAGCACGAGGGTGACGGTTGTCATAGCCCTTGTCGCGGTTTTGAAAATAAACCACGGGCGCTTTGGCGGCAATAGGTAATAACCCTGCAATAAGTAAACACCAAATGAGCGTGCTCATGTGCGTAGCCTCGTTTGTTATTTAACTTCTCTTGTTACTTAACTTCTTTGCCAGCCGCTTGCATGTCGGCATGGTATGAAGAGCGAACTAAAGGCCCTGATGCAATGTGCGTAAAGCCCATTTTCTCGCCTTCTTCGCGGAACATGTCAAATTCAGCTGGGGTAACATAGCGTGTTACCGGAAGATGGTGGCGACTTGGCTGTAAATATTGGCCAATGGTTAACATGTCCACATTGTGGGCACGCAAGTCACGCATAACTTCCAGAATTTCGTCATTGGTTTCGCCTAAGCCAACCATCAAACCCGACTTGGTACGCACATCTGGGCGCTCTTCTTTGTAGCGCTTCAGTAGGTCAAGCGACCACTGATAGTTTGCGCCAGGGCGAGCTGCTTTGTACATGCGCGGTACGGTTTCAAGGTTATGATTGAATACATCGGGTGCTTCGTCAGACAAAATGTCGAGAGCAACCTCCATGCGACCACGGAAGTCAGGTACCAATACTTCAACTTGAATACCTGGGCTTTGCGCGCGAATTTCGCGAATACAATCAGCAAAGTGCTGAGCACCGCCGTCGCGCAAGTCGTCACGGTCAACAGAAGTCACCACCACGTATTTCACTTTCATGTCACGAATGGTGGCGCCTAATTTAACAGCTTCTTCGGGGTCAACCGGCAGCGGGCGGCCATGCGCCACGTCACAGAACGGGCAGCGGCGGGTACAAATAGCACCCAAAATCATAAAGGTAGCCGTACCGTGGTTAAAGCACTCAGCTAAGTTAGGGCACGATGCTTCTTCACACACCGAGTGCAAGCCGTGCTTACGCATGGCTTGCTTAATTTCGTCAATACGCTGCGTTGATGCTGGTAATTTAACTTTCAGCCATTCAGGCTTACGTAGCATCTGATCACGTTCAGTTGGGACAATCTTGACTGGAATTAACGCCATTTTGTCGGCGTCGCGTAATTTAACTCCAGGTTCAACTCTAACTGGCTTGGACATAATCTTTTGCGAATCCTGTTTCTTCGGTCGTGTGTTCGTAACCCAATAACTTGGCAAATATTTGAGTTACCTGCTGTGCCGCTTCGTTGACGCTAGGCGGACCATTAAGATCATTGCATTGCACCATTTGCATACCGGCATAACCACATGGGTTAATGCGCAAAAATGGTGAGAGATCCATATCGACATTCAAGGCTAGGCCGTGAAACGAACAGCCCTTGCGAATACGCAAACCAAGTGAACAAAGTTTACTACCGTTTACATAAACACCCGGTGCGTCTGGGCGCGCTGAAGCTTCAACACCGTAGTCTGCCATCATCGCGACAATAGTGTCTTCAATGGCGTTCACCAGTTGGCGCACGCCCATTTTACGGCGGCGAATATCGAGCAAGAAGTATACCACGAGTTGCCCAGGGCCGTGGTAGGTGACTTGCCCACCGCGATCAACTTTTACGATAGGAATATCGCCTGGCGCAAGAATATGTTCCTCTTTGCCGGCTTGGCCTTGGGTAAATACGGGATCGTGTTCGAGCACCCAAAGTTCGTCAGTGGTGTGCTCGTCACGGTTATCGGTAAAGTTTTGCATAGCCGCCCACACCGGTTCATAGGGTTGGCGGCCAAGGTGCCGAATAATCAACTTAGAGGACATAGCGAACTTCTTCTATATCGGCCAAAGCGCGATACAAAGTTTCAATGTGTTCTTGGCTAGTCACTTGCACTTGAATAGATACCGAGTGGTAGCTGCCTTTGCTACTAGGTTTTACCGTCGGCGAATAATCGCCTGGCGCATGCTTTTGCGCGACAGCTACAACGGTGTCCGGCAATTCTGGTGTCGCTACGCCCATCACTTTAAAGGTAAAGTGACATGGGAACTCGACCAGTTCATCAAAGCGTGTTTTTTGCATGCTTTTACTCCTGAAAAAGGTCTCTAACGAGGTGCCTAACGGGTTCTCATTGCAGTGTTACCTGAGAGCCCGTGATCGAATGCCGGCTATTATATCACAACTGTTATGTTAGGACTCGCTACTAAATTTTTGTTTAGCCCAGTCCATAAAGCGCTTGAATACACCGCCTTGCTCGACGCTGTTCAAGGTAACTAATGGATAACTCGCGATATCTTTACCGTCAAGCTGCAGGTATACAGTGCCTACTTGGGTACCTTTTGCAATAGGCGCTTCAAGTGCTTGGCTTAATTCAAAATTAGCTTTTAGGTTACTGCGTTGACCTTTCGGCAAGGTAATCACCACCGGCTCGGTAACGCCTAAGGCCACAGTGTCTTGCTCGCCGCCCCACACGCGATGATCAACAAAGCTTTCACCGGCTTGATAAGCGGTCACTGTTTCATAGTAGCGGAAGCCGTAGTTCAATAACTTTTTGCTTTCTACCTTGCGCGCTTGTTCGCTCACTGTACCCATAACAACGGCAATAAGGCGGGTGTCGCCCTCGGTTGCTGAAGAAACTAGGCTGTAGCCGGCTTCTTCGGTATGGCCAGTTTTAATACCGTCAACGTTCATACTGCGGTCCCACAGCAATGAGTTGCGGTTGTACTGCTTGATATTATTAAAGGTAAAAGATTTTTCCGCGTACAGTGCATATTCTTCTGGAACATCGCGAATTAATGCGCGCGCTAAAGTAGCCATATCACGCGGTGAGCTGTACTGATCGGGGTCTGATAACCCATGGCTATTGGCAAAGCTTGAGTTGGACATGCCAAGTTCGGCTGCATAGGCGTTCATTAGGTCGGCAAAGGCGCTCTCGCTGCCGGCAATGTGCTCAGCCATGGCAACACATGCGTCGTTACCTGAAGAAACAACAATACCCATGTTTAAGTCAGCAACAGAAACTTCTTTGCCAACTTCAATGAACATTTTAGACGACTCAGGGAAGTTCTTCGCCCAAGCGTTTTTACTAATGGTCACCATATCGTCATTGCTAATACGACCGGCTTGCATTTCACGGCCGATAATATAACTGGTCATCATTTTGGTCAGACTAGCAGGCGCTAACGCTTCGTCTTCATTGCCGGCGGTAATCACGTGGCCAGTTTTGTAGTCGATTAAAATATAACCTTTGGCGTTAATAGTTGGTGCTGGTGGAACAATATTTGCCTGTGCAACTGCTGTAAAAGCTGCAGCGCAGAAGGCAATAGTGCGAACAAAAAGACTCAGTACACGACGCATGATACTTATTCTCTGGTTTGTATGTTTTAAGATACTGGTTTCAAGATTATGGTTTTAAGATTTTGGTTGCTGAATATAGCATGAATGACAGTGAATTAGCACCGTCTAGGGCACCACAACCCGAAACGCATCGGGATAACCTTGTGTGCGTAGCTGTTGCAACAACGAATTTGTTTGTGGTTCAGCAAATGGCCCCAAAACTAGCTTGTATAGACCATCGTTTGGCTGAGTAGTTGCAGGAACTTGGTATAAATTCTGTAATTTTTCGGCTTCAACTTTTAACCGTTCCGGATCGCTGCCAGCATGCACCTGAATATAGAATTGCTGAGCGGTGGTATCGGTTAGCGGTGGTGTGGTTGCCAGCGCACCGTTTGTTTCATTGGGCTGCAATGCCTCAATACGTACTTTGGCAGTACCAGACTTCAACATATCGAGCTTGTACGCTGCAACGTAGGATAAGTCGATAATACGATTGCCATGAAACGGACCTCGATCGTTAACCCGCACCACAACGCTTTTATTATTGTTCAGGTTTGTTACCCGAACGTAGGTAGGCAGCGGCAGGGTTTTATGCGCAGCACTCATGGCATACATGTCGTAGGTTTCGCCATTCGACGTTAAATGGCCGTGAAACTTTTCGCCGTACCAAGAGGCAACACCTTCTTGTGAAAAGTCATCAACGCTGTCAAGAATTTGCCAGGTTTTACCAAATAATGAGTAGGTACGGTTGCCTTGCCGACTGGGCGGCTCGAACGACGGGGTAGGCTCAACCAGCTCTTCTGGGCTTGGTAAACGGCTAGGAATTGAGTCATGTTTTTGGCTATAGCGCGAGGGCGGAGCACTCGAGCAAGCCGCCAGCAACAGCGCAACGCTAAAAACATATATAAACCGTGACACATGCATCATTGTGGTGACTGTTTCGCTTGTTTGAGTTGCTGACTAAACTGGTAAACGGCCATGGCATAGAGCGGGCTATGGTTATAACGTGTTATGACATAGAAATTTGTTAAGCCAAGCCAGTATTCGTGGCCTTGTTCTAGCTCAAAACTAAATACTTTCGCGTTGTGTTCTGGCGCAAGAGCTGAAAACGATTCTGCGGGTAACTTTAAGCCAGCTTGCTCCAGTTGTGCAATAGTTTGCTCTGGTTTGAGTCCTTTGCTTACAAAGTGATCAAATTGCTCGTCATTACCAAGCTTTAGCGCGACAGCTTGATCTTTTTGCCAACCGTGCACGGCAAAGTAATTGGCAACGCTGCCTATGGCATCCACAGGGTTGCTGAGCAAATCGCGAATTTCGTCACCGTCGAAGTCGACGGCGTAGTGGCGATAGGACGATGAAATAAACTGGCCATAGCCCATTGCACCTGCATACGAGCCTTTTAGTTCTGTGGCCGGTAATTTTTCTTCTCGGGTTAACAAGAGATATTGCTCGAGTTCTGAGCGGAAAAATTTCGCGCGGGGCGGATAATGAAAGCCCAGTGTATATAACGCATCAAGCACTGGGTAGTTACCTAAATAACCGCCGTAAAACGTCTCAACGCCAATAATAGCCACGATAATTTCGGCCGGTACACCAAACTGTTGTTCTGCACGGGCCAACGTCTCTTGGTGCTCTTGCCAAAATTTTAAGCCCGCGGCTAAGCGCTTTTCGGTGAGAAAAATGGGGTAGTACTGAAACCAAGGTTTGGCTTCCCAAGGGCGCGCTATAGCGTCAAGAATAGCTTGATCGCGCTGGGCTTGCTGCAGTAATTGTTCAACGTGGCTGCGCTCGAACTTATGTTTGTCCACCATTTGCTGCACAAACTGCTCGCGCTGTTGTTGATAGTCATTGGCGTTGTCTAGCGGTGCTGCTGAGGCTGAATGCCCCCAAGCAGAGGCACATGCCATGCCCGCCACAAGCAAAGTACGAGCAATAATTTGACCAGCCATAAAAACTCCTTCGCGCATCCGGTTGTTCTAGTCGTGCATGACCAAGCGTTTGTTGGTCGCTATGGCCATCAGTAAACCAAAACCGGCTAACAATGTCACCATAGAAGTGCCGCCATAACTTATGAGCGGCAAGGGTACACCAACCACAGGTAATAAACCTGAAACCATGCCGATATTTACTAAAACATAAACAAAAAAAGTTAGCGTAAGGCTACCAGCCAGTAGCTTTTGATAAACTTTTTGCGCGCGCATGGCAATAATTAAACCACGAAAAATAATAAAACCATAAACGGCAAATAAGCCAATAACGCCAACTAGGCCAAACTCTTCGCTGAATACTGAAAAAATAAAGTCAGTGTGGCGCTCAGGCAAGAACTCTAATTGCGATTGTGTTCCTTGCAGCCAGCCTTTGCCTTCCACGCCACCTGAGCCAATGGCTATTTTTGACTGAATAATTTGATAGCCAGCGCCGAGCGGGTCGCTTTCTGGATTTAAAAACGTCAACACGCGCTGGCGTTGATAATCACGCATTAAAAACATCCACAAAATTGGAATGAATGCGCCAATGCTGACGGCAAAAAAGCTGATGAGCCGCCAGCTTATGCCAGCTAAAAACAGCACGAAAATGCCTGAGCTAGCAATCAAAATAGAGGTGCCTAGGTCGGGTTGCTTGGCAATCATGAGTGTGGGAATCATGAGCAGTATAAACGCTGCTGCTAGCCTGCGCTTGGTTGGCGGAAGGCCTTGCTCAGCAATAAACCAAGCGACCGTCATGGGCACCGCAAGCTTCATGATTTCTGAAGGTTGAATGGTTGCCACGCCAATGTTTAACCAACGCTGAGCGCCTTTACTTGACTCACCAAATAACAAAACACCAAGCAATAACACCACCCCCAGCGCAAATAACGGGAGAGAAAAGCGCTCGATGGTTGATAACGGAATTTGTGCAATAACCAGCATGCCAGTAAAGGCAATGCCAATACGAATAATTTGGCGTTGGGTCATGCCCCAGTCCTGGCCACTGGCAGAGTATACGGTAAACGCACTTATAACGCCGAGCACAATAAGTGCGACGAATAGCTGCCCGTCAATATGCAGGCGCTGCAACCAACGGTTATTCGGCTCTGCGCTGCGCATGCTGTTGCTCCTGCTCAAAGTAAAAATCTAATAGTTTTCGGGCCATAGGGGCGGCAACACTGCCGCCGCCACCAAGTGCGTTTTCGACTGCAATGACAATGACCAACTCGGGGTTGTCGGCTGGCGCATAGCCAACATACATTGCGTTATCGCGGTAACGCTCGGCTATTTCTTCGGCATTGTATTCTTCTTCTTGCCCAAGGCTACGTACTTGTGCGGTACCTGTTTTACCGCCGCTAGTGTAGTTGGCGTCTTTAAATGCGCTGTGCGCTGTACCCTTTATTGAGCTTACGGTTAAGTCCATGGCTTTTTTAACAATGTTCCAGTTATTGGCGTTTTTTAAAACCACTGGTTCTCTGCTTTCAACCACCGCTGGCAACTTCACTTCACCTTCTTGAATGGCAGCCAATAAACGCGGCACCGGGCGCTGCCCTTGATTCACCACCACGGCGGTACCAACGGCTAACTGCATGGGGGTGGTGGTCCAGTAACTTTGACCAATGCCAATTGAAACGGTTTCGCCGGCATACCAAGGCTGATTAAAACGCGCTCGCTTCCAGCCTCGTGAGGGCATGACAGCTGCCGACTCTTCAGCAATGTCTATGCCTGTGCGTTCGCCAAAACCATATTTCACCATGTGGTCGTGAATACTATCAATGCCGAGTTTCAGCGCTAACTCGTAATAGAAGGTGTCACAACTTTCTACAATGGCGTCTACCACATTCACCCAACCGTGTCCCCAAGCCAGCCAGTCGCGATAACGATGATCGACGCCTTCAATTTGAAACCAGCCGGGGTCCCAAATTTTGGTTTTGGAATTGATAATGCCTTCTTCAAGCCCAAGCACGGCAATTTGCGGCTTTACGGTTGAGGCAGGAGGGTAGCCGCCCTGTGTCGAACGATTTAACAACGGCGAATGTTTAGAATTGAGTAGGCCTTGATATTGGGCGTAAGAAATACCCTGGGCAAACCAGTTCGGGTCATAACTTGGCTTACTTACCATGGCCCGAATGGCACCGTCACGGGGGTCCATTAAAATAATTGACCCGCGCTCTTCGCCGAGCAACTCATAGGCATATTGTTGCAGATCGATATCAAGCTCTAAATGTAAGTCTTGGCCGGGCACGGGCGGGTCAATGGACAAGGTGCGAATATTGCGCCCATGAATATCCACTTCAACTTGTTGAAAGCCAATAGCTCCGTGCAATTGCTCTTCGTAATAGCGCTCAATGCCTAACTTACCAATAACACGGGTTGCCGCGTAGTTCGCTGATTTGCCTTGTTCTTGCAATTTGGCCACGTCACGGCTGTTTATTTTTGCTACATAGCCTAACGCGTGAGTTATCGCTTCGCCGTACGGATAATGACGTACCAACCGAGCTTCAATGCTCACGCCAGGGAATTCATGCTGGCGCGCTGCAAACTGAGCGGCTTGTTGTTCGGTGAGTCGGTCGCGCAGAATCACTTGATTAAAACGCCGCTCGCGCCGCCGGTTTTCGTGGAATTGTGCAATGTCGTCGTCTGTTAACTGAAGAATGTTTTGCAACTGCGTTAATGTGTGGTCTAAATCAGCGACTTTCTCGGGGGTTACTTCTAAACTGAGTACCGGCCGGTTTTCTGCCAAAATACGACCATAGCGGTCATAAATCAGCCCGCGGTTTGGGGCGAGGGGGACTACTTTAATGCGGTTGTCGTTAGAGCGCGTTTGCAAACTTTGGTGTTCTACAACTTGCAACTGGTACATGTTGCTCAGTAAAACACCAAATGCCGCCACCACAATAATCAAACTGACAAAAACGCGGCGTGCAAACAGCGCTGCCTCAGCATGATGATCTCGAATGGTGACTCGTTTATGCTTCATTGGTGCTTTACGTTACTCGCGATGATAAGGATGGTTAGCGGTGACGCTCCAAGCCCGATATAAACTCTCTGCGATAATGACACGCACCATAGGGTGAGGCAAGGTTAGCGGCGATAGTGACCAACGCTCTTCAGCTGCGGCAATGCACTCAGGGGCTAACCCTTCAGGGCCACCTACCAACAAGCTGATATCACGACCGTCCATGAACCAAGACTCCAATCGGTTAGCTAGTTGCGGCGTGGTCCAGGCTTTACCAGTGACTTCAAGGGTCACAATGCGATCGCCTTTGCCAACCGCCGCCAGCATGGCTTCGCCTTCTTGCTTAAGTATGCGCGCAATGTCAGCGTTTTTACCGCGTTTTCCCGCTGCCACTTCAATCAACTCAAGTTGACAGTCATTTGGAAAACGCTTGGCGTAGTTCTGGTAGCCCGTGCTGACCCAGTCGGGCATTTTTTGCCCGACAGCTATCAGCCGTAATCGCATTACTTGCGACTCCAAAGCTTTTCGAGCTCGTAAAAATCACGAATGGATTCTTGCATGATGTGGACAATAACATCGCCTAAATCGACTAACACCCACTCTGAATGCTCGTGGCCTTCAATACCAATTGGCGGAATACCGTGGTGTTTGGCTTCTGTCGCCACATGGTTGGCAATACTGCGGACGTGGGTTTTTGAATTGCCTGAACAGACAATCATGTATTCGGCCACATCGGTTTGGTCTTGTACATCGAGTACTTTAATGTCACGACCTTTTAAATCTTCAATTTTATCAACGACAAAATCGCGTAACTGTTCTGCTTGCAAGAGATCAACGCTCCACTTAATGAATAACCATAGAAATAATGGCGCAGTTTAGCACGAAGCGTAGGTAAAAAGCAGCTAGCGATACAGCTGATGTTGGGTAATATAATCAGCAACAGAGTCAGGCAACCAATGCTGCCAAGGGCTGCCGGTTTGTATGGCGTTGCGAATTGCGGTGGCGGAAATATGATGCGCGGGTGTTTGCGCTAAATAAACACGCCCGTGGTGGTGATCATGCAAGGCCGCGATAGACTGAACTTCCACCCCATGCAACCACTGCTGTAATTGTTCGCAATAATGCCGTTGGGCATGCGGGCGCTGCATCACAACAAAGTGGGCATGATCAAGTAAATGCTGCCACTGATACCATTGTGGTAGCCCAGCAAAAGCGTCTTCGCCGAGCAAAAATACTAAGGTGTCATGGGGCCAACGTTGCGCTAATTGTTGCAACGTTAATGCAGTATAAGACTTACGTGGCTGATTTAATTCCCAAGCTTCAGCTTCGCAATGTGGTAATTCTTGGGCTGCGAGGCTGGCCATGGCAAAACGTTGCTCAGCTGTGGCGCCAGGATAGTCGCGATGGGGTGGTTGGGCACTTGGCATTAAATGCAAAATTTCGGCACCAATTTGTTGCATAGCACTTAGAGCTGGGCGTATATGCCCCCAGTGAATGGGGTCAAAAGTACCGCCCAAAATTGCGCGCATCATGGCCGTATACCTAATACCTGTTGTGGGCGGCAATATAAGGTCACTAAATGGCTCACTAACGTTGGGTAATGCTCGCCACTGTCACGTTTAAATGCGTACTCTAAGCGCACCAGTAGTCCAGCGGCTTTGCTGATCGCCTCAGGAGACATACGCTGGCAAAATTGCCGATAGGCGTTTTCTTGTTGTCGCCATACGCCATTGCGTCGACACGCTTCGCCAAAGTTAGCGGCTTGTTGCAAGTTACTTACGGTTTGCCACTCGCGTTGTAGCATCCAGTTTAAAATTGCGGGCTCTACGTCTTCTTCAAATAGCCGCGCTAAGCGATGCAGTGCATTGTCGAGATCCGCTTGAATAATGGCTTCTTGCAGGGCGAAAACATTAAAGCGGCTCTGGTCTTCTGCGGCGGACTGGATGGCCGCGGCGGTTATCGGTTGTGGTAAATCAGATAACGCCAGTTTTTGCAGCTCTTGATCTAGTGCCAGTAAATTACCTTCAAACCAGTCTGCTAATAGCTGCGTGGCGTCGGTATCTAGCTGAATATTGTGGCGCTGAGCCCGACTTTGCACGAAACGTGGCAGTGCAGGGCGATCTGGGCTATTAGCACTAACCAGTAGGCTTTGACTGGTTAAGTCTTTGTACCATTTGGCTTTGAGTTGTTCTTGCTTGAGCTTAGGCCCAACAATAACCAGAATTTGATCTGTTGGTGGGGCTTGTGAATACTGGCGCAGAGCATCGCCACCCTCGCGACCGGGTTTACCTTCGGGCATTTCCAACTCAACCAAGCGCACGCTAGAAAACAAGCTCAAGCTGGCGCTTTGGTCAAACAGTTGTTGCCAGTCAAATTGGCCATCCTGCAGCCAGCGTAATCGTTCATCAATGCCTTGCTGGCGAGCTTGTTGGCGAATAAGTTGCAGGGCGTCATCAATGAGTAGGGGGGTATCGCCAAATACGCAAACAATAGGCGGTAAACCTTGGCGTTCAAAGAAGCCCGGTAACTGAGAGGCTGTTAGTTGCGCCGCAGACGGTTGCATAATGCGCCTTATCTAATCAGCTGCGCAATGGTTTGGCGCAACAGTTGGCGCGCGGCCTCATCGCGCATTTCGCGCACTAAAACCTCGCGTTCACGGGTTTTGGCAAGCGCAAAGTTGGGGTCGTCTTGGTAGTCGCGATACACTTCAACTTGTAGCTCGCGCGCTGGCTTATCTGGTTGTAGTAACTGATAATCGACCGTATAAATGAGTTCGTATTCAGCAACTTGACCTGACTGTGATAACGACAAGGTGCGGCGGTTAAGTTGGTCGTTAACAATAACTACCACCAAACCAGCTTGTTCAGCGGGAACAAGCTCGGCGCCGGCTAGTTCGAAGCGTTGTTCAAGTACGCTGCGAAATTCGCTGAACGCCGAGGCTTCAATCGCCAATTTTTGCATGCTTTGCGGCAACTGATAACTATCGCGCAAATGAAAGCCACACCCAACCAGGGTTAGGGCGGCTATCAGTGTGACGAGGTATTGCAGTTGCTTACGCATCATGAGCTATCGTTCCCTTGTTGGTGCATACCACTGTTAATTGGAGCAATTAGTTAGCCACAATGTTAAACAGCTTGCCCGGTACATAAATTTGCTTACGTACTGTTTTACCGTCGATAAAACGCTGCACGTTTTCGTCGGCCATGGCAACTGTGGTAACTTGCTCTTGTGTTGCATCCGCCGGTACGGTGATTTTGCTACGTACTTTGCCGTTTACCTGCACCACAACAAGCACAGAGGTTTCAACCAGAGCGCTTTCGTCAAACTGAGGCCATGGGGCAAAGTTAATGTCGCTAGTGTGGCCTAATGCTTGCCACAAAGCTTCACTTAAGTGCGGAGTTATTGGCGCAAGCATACGCACGACGGCGTCAATGGCTTCGGCCATAATACCGCGATCAAGTTCGCTGTCTAACGGCGCTTTCTGCAAGCGGTTTAGTAATTCCATCACCGCGGCTATAGCAGTATTAAATTGCTGGCGACGGCCCATGTCGTCGGAGACTTTTTGAATGGTGCGATGTACTTCGCGACGCAGTTCTTGCTGTGCATCGCTCGCTTGTTCCCAAGCTTGACTGCGCGGCTGCTCAGCAACCTCCACAAAGTCGCCAACCAAGCGCCACACCCGGCGTAAGAAGCGCTGCGCCCCTTCAACACCAGAGTCAGCCCACTCGAGCGTTGCTTCTGGCGGTGCCGCGAACATCATAAACAAACGCACGGTGTCTGCGCCGTATTTGTCGATCATGACTTGTGGGTCAATGCCGTTGTTTTTTGACTTCGACATTTTGGTCATGCCGCCATGGGTAACTGGCTTACCGTCGCTACGCAACGTGGCTTCAACAATGCGGCCTTTTTCATCGCGGCGAATGTCAACGTCAAGTGGCGAATACCAAGTGATTTTGCCCGAGGCGTCTTCACGGAAATAACTGTCAGCAAGCACCATGCCTTGAGTTAGCAAGCGTTTGAATGGTTCATCTGAACTGACTAAGCCAGTGTCGCGCAATAACTTATGGAAAAAGCGTGCGTAGAGCAGGTGCAAGATAGCGTGTTCAATACCACCAATATATTGATCAACAGGCAGCCAATAATTCGCTTGCTCTGGGTTTAACATACCGTCATGAAAATTAGCGCTGCAATAGCGTGCGTAGTACCACGACGACTCCATAAAGGTGTCGAAGGTGTCGGTTTCATGCTCGGCAGCTTGACCGTTATAGGTGGTTTTACGCCAGTTTGCATCGGCTTTAATTGGCGATGTGGTGCCGTCCATAACCACGTCTTCTGGCAGACGTACTGGCAATTGGTCGGCTGGAACAGGAACCGACTCACCATTCTCTAAGTTCAACATTGGAATTGGGGTACCCCAATACCGTTGGCGCGAAACGCCCCAATCACGCAAGCGATAATTCACTTGGCGGCGGCCAATGCCACGTTGCTCGAGTTCATCAGCAATAGCATTGAACGCATCATCGCTGCTTAAGCCATTATATTGGCCTGAATTAATGGTTGTGCCTTTGGTGGTAATAGCACCTGCTGCAATATCTTCATCGCCGCTAGCTGGGTCAATAACCACTTGAATAGGTAAGTTGTACGCGGTCGCAAATTCCCAATCACGTTGGTCGTGTGCTGGTACCGCCATAACAGCACCAGAGCCATAATCCATTAAAACAAAGTTAGCAACCCAGACTGGAATTTCTTCGCCGGTCATGGGGTGAACGGCGCGCACGCCGGTGTCCATGCCTTTTTTGTCAATGGTCGCCAAATCGGCTTCGGCCATTTTGGTGTTTTTAATGGACTCAATAAATTGCGCTAGCTCAGGATTATTTTGCGCCGCTTGCTGTGCTAACGGGTGCTGTGCAGCGACCGCCATATATGTGACGCCATACAAGGTGTCTGGGCGAGTGGTGTAAACCGTTAAGTGCTCAGCGCCGTTCGCGATAGTGAAGTCAATTTCGACACCTTCAGAGCGGCCAATCCAGTTGCGCTGCATGGTTTTAACTTGCTCTGGCCAACCGTCTAGCTGGTCAAGATCGCTCAGTAGTTCATCTGCATAGTCGGTGATTTTAATAAACCATTGCGGAATTTCTTTCTGCTCAACCAAAGCACCTGAACGCCAACCACGACCGTCGATAACTTGCTCGTTGGCAAGTACGGTTTGGTCAATTGGGTCCCAATTAACGGTGGCGTTTTTCTTGTACACTAAACCTTTCTCAAAAAGCTTAGTGAAAAACCACTGTTCCCAGCGGTAATATTCAGGGGTGCAGGTGGCAATTTCGCGCGACCAGTCATAACCAAAACCAAGTGATTTAAGCTGGTTACGCATGTAATCGATGTTTTGGTAAGTCCACTTTGCGGGGGCAGTTTTGTTTTGGATAGCCGCATTTTCTGCAGGCAAACCAAAGGCGTCCCAACCCATAGGTTGCAACACGTTTTTACCTTGCATGCGCTCAAACCGCGCCACAACATCACCTAAAGTGTAGTTACGCACGTGGCCCATGTGTAGCTTGCCGCTTGGGTAAGGGAACATCGACAAACAATAAAATTTTTCTTTGTTTGGGTCTTCGTTAACTGTAAAAACCTGATCACGTTCCCAACGTTGTTGAACCGCCGGTTCTACAACGGACGGATCATACTGTTCCGCTATTTTTTCTGCCATTTGACTATCCGTATAACTGCTTAATTAAAAATTAAAGTGCGTACCACATCATTAACATGACAACCACGCCAAACAACCCGAAAAATGCGTATTCAAGGCGCTCGCGCTGTTGGGTGTCACGGTTTTCATGACGGTGGAAAACAAACATACCTAGGCTAGAAACGCCTAAAGTACCAGAGGCAACTAAGATTGCGAATAATAGTGCAGCAATTACATTTTCCATGGTGTGTCTCCATGTGGTGACTGACAAAAGGGATTGAATGTGGCTAGTTTACTGATTTTGGCTGCGCTTGACCACGCCGAAATTGGGGAAATATGATGCCAATCGCAGTAAAACTCCGATTAGTGCAATAAAGCCTGCAAATAGCCATGCTCCTAAGCTGCCAATTTTGTGGTAAAGCGTTTGCCCAGTTACCACGTCAACCTTCGTACTCAGTGCGGTAGCGGTAAATTGTGGGGCGCGGCCTAATTCGTTGCCGAAGGCATCAACCACCGCACTAATACCATTATTGGTGGCACGCAGCAGCGGGCGGCCAAGTTCAAGGGCACGCATGCGGGCAATTTGCATGTGCTGGGCGGGGCCGTGAGAAGCACCAAACCAGGTATCGTTACTCACGGTTAAAATATAGTCAGTGCTCGTTTGAACATTGTCTCGCACCTGCTCTGGGAATGCGATTTCGTAGCAAATGGCCCCAGCAAGTTGGAACCCGTTGGCGCGCAAGTTTGCCTGCTGATAGTCGCCACGACTGAAAGAGCTCATGGGTAAGTCGAATAATGGCGCTAACGGGCGCAATAAATCTTCAAACGGCACAAATTCGCCAATAGGTAACAACTGGTGTTTTTGGTAACGATTGGTATGGCCATGAGCGTACGGCTCAATGATATTGTGTGGTGCGTCTTGGCCAAGCACGATCATGGTATTGAAGTACTCACGGTTTTGATAATCAATAATGCCGGTAATCAGTGTGGTGTCGGTGGCCACCAAGGCGTTGTGAATATTGGTTAGCACATCGTCAGTGTATGGCTCTGGCATGGTCACCGCAGACTCTGGCCAAACAATAATATCGTGGCTGTCGTAATGGGGGCGACTTAAGTCCAGGTAGGTCATTAACGACTGCCAATGCTGATCGGGGTTCCACTTAATAGACTGCTCAATATTACCTTGTACCAGCAACACGCGAGCTTGTTCACCGGTGTTGTGAATGGGGCTAAGCCAAGGCAGCGCAAACGGCACAATAAGTAACACAAACGCCATGAGGCCAAAGCGTTTCTGTCGCCGTTGAGCCCACATAACCAAGCAAATAGCGATGGCCCATAGCACCGTGGTAATACCGCTACCACCAAGCCATGGGGCATAGTTGCCCAGCCAACTGTCAGTTTGAGTGTAACCTAATTCAAGCCACGGGAAGCCAGTAAACAACCAACCGCGAAGGCTCTCAGCAATTAGCCAGGTTAGCGGCAGCATAGCGATGGCCGCTGACCCAAGCCAGCGCTCGGTATACTTCCATAGGCACAGCGCAAGGGCAGGGAACAGTGATAAATACAAAAACAGTGCGGCCAGTACGCCAACTGAAGCTGGCACAGGTAGGCCGCCAAACTGGTCGATACTGACGTAAATCCAGCTTAAGCCGGCACTAAACCAACCGAGGCCAAAGTAGTAGCCAATTCGCCATGCAGCGCCTGGGCTGGCATGGCGGGTTAGCCACAGTAATCCGACCAACACAGGCAGTACTAACCAAGCCTGTTGAAACGGTGCGTAACTAAAAATTAGGCTGCCACCTAGTAATAACGCAGCGAGTCGGGTTTTGTTGTTCATCTAGTCGGCATCTACAGCGTTGCCGGTATCCGCAATGGTTACCTGAAGTTGCTGAATGCGGCGTTTATCTGCGCCGGTGACTTTAAATAGCATACCACCCAAGGTGAGCTCCTCGCCTATTTGTGGCAAGTGACCAAAGCCGTGGGCAACCATGCCACCAATGGTGTCGTATTCTTCGTCACCAAAGTTGGTGTTGAAGTAGTCGTTAAAGTCTTCGATGGTGGTGAGGGCTTTGACCGAATACCGTGATTTATTAATACGGCGAATATCGGCTTTGTTATCTTCGTTGTAATCGGTTTCGTCTTCAATTTCGCCGACAATTTCTTCCAGAATATCTTCAATGGTCACCAAACCGGAAACACCGCCGTATTCGTCCACCACAATCGCCATATGGTAGCGTTGTGAGCGAAACTCTTTCAGCAGTACGTCAACGCGCTTGCTTTCAGGCACAATAACGGCTGGGCGAATAACACTAGCCAATGAGAACTCGTTGTCGGTCATTCCAAAGCCATAGGCAAGAAGGTCTTTGGCTAACAAAATACCTTCAATATGGTCTTTGTTTTCACTAACCACAGGGTAGCGGCTGTGCTGGGCATCAATAACCAGCGGCAAAAACGACTCAACGCTTTGGTTGATATCAATAGTGACCATTTGTGAACGGGGCACCATAATGTCGCGTACTTTTAACTCGGCAACGTCAAGCACACCCTCGATCATTTCTTTGGTGTCGTTGTCGATAAGATCGCGTTCTTCGGCGTCTTGAATTAAATCAACTAACTCTTCGCGGCTGTTCGGTTCTCCGGTGAACATTTGCAACAGTTTGGTTGCCCATGTTTTACGCGCAGAACCGTTGGTAGAGTGTGGATTGTCATCGCTCATGTGCTGTTTTTGCTCCATTTAATGCTGGTTATCAGCGAAATCATCAGCATAAGGGTCAGCGTACCCTAGTGCTGCAAGAATAGTTGCTTCGAGCTGTTCCATGTGCTCGGCTTCGTCGTCTTCTATATGGTCATAACCTAGCAAATGCAAGGTGCCGTGTACAACCATATGCGCCCAATGGGCATGAAGTGGTTTGTGTTGTTTGTCGGCCTCATCAGCAACAACTGCCGCACAAATAACCAAGTCACCTAATAAATTCACCGGCAGCGGCACTGGCGACTCAAATGGGAACGACAACACATTGGTGGCATAGTCTTTGCCACGGTATTGTTGATTTAACTCGAGACCCTCTTCAGGGTCAACAATACGAATGGTTAATTCTGCTTCTTGTTGGTGATTCACATGCAACAAGGCAGCTTCAACCCAGCTTTCGAACGATGCCTCTGAGGGCAAGTTGTCTGCATTGCAGGCAACTTGCAAGTCTACGCTAACGTTACTCATGATTTTTCGTCAAAGGCCTCGTAAGCTTGCACAATACGTTGCACAACAGGGTGGCGCACGACATCACTGGCTTGAAAGAAAGTAAAACTGACATCGTCTACGTCTTTGAGTACTTCTATGACATGACGTAAGCCAGACTTTTGACCACGCGGTAAATCAACTTGGGTAATATCTCCGGTGATAACAGCGCGCGAATTGAAGCCAATTCGGGTGAGAAACATTTTCATTTGTTCAGCAGTGGTATTTTGGCTTTCGTCCAAAATAATAAAAGCGTCGTTGAGCGTACGGCCGCGCATGTAGGCAAGCGGTGCCACTTCAATAACGTTACGTTCAATGAGCTTCTCAACTTTTTCAAAGCCGAGCATCTCAAACAACGCGTCATAAAGAGGGCGCAAATAAGGGTCCACTTTCTGAGCTAAATCACCAGGCAAAAAGCCAAGTTTTTCACCGGCTTCAACGGCGGGGCGGGTGAGCAGTATTCGGCGTATTTCTTGACGTTCTAAGGCATCTACCGCGCAGGCGACAGCTAAATAGGTTTTACCCGTACCAGCTGGGCCCACCCCAAAATTGACATCGTTAGTAAGAATAGCGCGCACATATTCGGCCTGATTATGGTTACGCGGCTTAATTAAACCGCGTTTGGTTTTAATGTGCGTCATTTTCTCAGCTGCTGGGTCATTGTCTGGCGTTTGCTCAAGAACTTTTGCTTGCTGCACAGCTAAATGAACCATTTGCGGAGTTACTTTGCCTGCTTCGCCTTTAACGGTCGCCGTTTCCACATACAAGTCGCGCAAAATTTTAACCCCGGCCTGCGCCGTGTGGCTTGGGCCGATAATGCGAAACTCGTTATTGCGGTAGCTAATTTCAATACCCAAACGGCGTTCGATATGCTTTAAATTTTCATCCAATGCGCCGCAAAGATCGGCAATGCGGCGATTATCAGCTGGCTCTAAATTAAAGTCTAATGTGCTAACAGACTGACTCAAAGTTACCTCGTTGCGTTAATTAGCTTGGGGCGGCACAAAAGTCGCCACGCCAAGTTCATCAGGTTGTGTGCGCGCCTGGCGCGCCAAAATGGTTTGCGGCGCTGTGTCAACGCGTAAGCCCATGTCTGACTCTACGCGTAGTACATCGCCACGAAGTGAGTTGACGAACACGTCGGTGATTTTCACGTCAACAAACTTACCTATCATATCGGGGCTACCGACAAAGTTTACAACCCGGTTATTTTCAGTACGGCCACTGAGTTCCATTGGGTCTTTCTTCGACGGGCCGGTTACCAAAATGCGTTGCTCGGTACCTAACATGCGGCGTGCATGTGCATGCGCTTGTTGGTTTAAGCGCGCTTGCAGCAATTGCAGGCGTTGCTTCTTGGTTTCTTCGCTAACGTCGTCTGGCAAATCAGCCGCAGGCGTGCCTGGGCGAGCGCTGTAAATGAAGCTGAAGCTCATGTCGTAATCGACAGCTTGAATGAGGTCCATGGTGGCTTCAAAGTCAGCATCCGTTTCGCCAGGGAACCCGATAATAAAATCAGAGCTCATGGCAATATCAGGGCGTATTTTTTTCAGCTTGCGAATTTGTGACTTGTACTCCAACGCCGTGTGGCCACGTTTCATTAACGTCAAAATACGATCGGAACCGCTTTGTACTGGCAGGTGCAAGTGGCTAACAAGTTCTGGAATTGTCGCGTAGGCTTCAACAATATCGTCGGTAAACTCTACCGGGTGTGAAGTGGTGTAACGAATGCGATCAATACCGTCAATGGCTGCAACCAAGTGCAATAGCTCGGCGAAACGACAAATGCTGCCGTCGTGGTGCTCACCACGAAATGCGTTGACGTTTTGCCCTAGCAAGTTCACTTCGCGCACACCTTGCTCAGCCAATTGCGCTATTTCAAATAATACATCGTCAACTGGGCGGCTGACTTCTTCACCGCGGGTGTAAGGCACGACGCAGAAGGTACAGTATTTGCTACAGCCTTCCATGATCGATACAAATGCCGAAGGGCCTTCCGCTTTTGGTTCTGGCAAACGGTCGAATTTCTCAATTTCTGGAAACGAGATATCAACCATTGGCGTATGATGCGTTTGCACTTGCTTGACCATTTCTGGCAAACGATGCAGGGTCTGCGGGCCAAATACGATATCAACGTATGGCGCACGTTCACGAATATGGTCGCCTTCTTGCGAAGCAACGCAGCCACCGACACCAATCACTAAGTCTGGATTTTTGTCTTTTAAAGTTTTCCAACGCCCGAGCTGATGGAACACTTTTTCTTGGGCTTTTTCGCGAATTGAACAGGTGTTGAGCAGGATTAAATCCGCCTCTTCAGGCTCAGCCGCGACGTCATAGCCATGAGTTGCCTTCAGTAGATCAGCCATTTTTGCTGAGTCGTACTCATTCATCTGACAACCCCAGGTTTTAATAAATAACTTCTTACTCATAAATCTTCGCGCTCACTTGCTCAAATGTGAATGTATGAACCACCTGCACCCCGTTTGCAACGCTTTGTGCAATTTGTGCAAAAAAGGGGGGCTATTTTAGCCTGAACCGGGCCTAACTGCCAACTTTGCCGCCAGTTTCTGCCTTACGCCGAGTGCGTATTGCCAAATAACCTGCCACCGTAATAATGCCGGCGCCTAAAATCATGCTTAACGTAATAGGTTCTTGCCAAAACCAATAGCCCATTAAGGCGGCAAAAATAACTGAACTATAAGTAAAAACGCCGACCCGAGCCGCCGGGGCCAGCGAGAAAGCTTTGGTCATACCTAGCTGTCCAGCAACGGCTAATCCACCCATTGCCAAAATAGCCAACCAATGCTCGTTGGCTATTGACTCGCCTCGCCACAGAAGCGGAATAGCCGAAAGTACAGTGGCTAGGGTAGAAAAATAAAACACAATTTTACTGGATGATTCAGTGGCCGACATCTGCCGGATCAAGGTTTTGGTAAAAGCCGCCAAACACGCTGCAACAAAGGCCACGAGAACAATGGGCGATAGCGTGGTTTGCGCCGGGTTTAAAAACACGAACACGCCGATAAAACCGATAAAAATTGCAATCCAAGTTTGCGTTAAAACACGCTCTTTAAGCCATACGCGGCCAATAATGGGAATAATAAATGGCGATAACAGCAACACTAATGTGGCTTGAGCCAACGGCAGGTTGGCTATGGCATAGAAAAACAAGTACATGGCAGCTAAGCCGGCCAAACCGCGGGTTAAATGAAAGCGCCATGCTTTGGTTTTAAAGGCGCTGGGGCCTTTACGCCATAACCAAGGCAACAAGACCACAAATGCCATTAAATTACGGAAAAACACCAATTGTTCAGACGGCAAATCAGTGCTCAAATACTTGACGAGGGCACTGACGCCGGCAAAACAAAGTTCAGCCCCCAAAACTAAGGCTGAAGCAATAACCACTGTGCGCTGCGGGGTGTCCATATGGTCCTTAATAAAAAGGGTATGAAATGAACCGTTATCTTATCACGATCACCTTACTTACGTTGAGCAATGTTTTATGACATGGGATTATTTATGGGCTGGGCTGTGTATTTGTGGCGCAGTATTTTTTATTATGCGGAGTAAGTTAACGGGATAATTGAGTTTACAAGTATGAAAATTGTGATTGTCGGCGGCGGCATGGTTGGTGCTGCAGCGGCCTTGGCGTTAGTGAAACAGAAGCATTCCGTGACTATTGTCGAAGCGGCGCCTGAAGTGATCAGCGAAGGCAACTGGGACTTGCGGATCTCCTCAGTGCATTTGCGTAATGTGCAGTGGCTAAAACAACTCGGCGTGTGGCAACACATTCGCAATGAGCGAGTTTTTGACTACACCGACCTAGCGGTGCAAAGCCGCGATGGCCAACGCGTTAACTTCTCCGCAGCTGAAATTAACGAACAAAGCTTAGGGGCGATGGTTGAAAACAACGCGCTGCAACAAGCTTTGTGGCAGCAATTACGTGCGCATAAGGTCACAGTTTTATGCGAAACCAAGGTCGAACAGTTTAATTTGCCGGCGCAAACTGTCATCTTAAGCAACGGCGAAAGTTTAGCTTATGATCTTCTCATTGGCGCGGATGGCGCGAATTCTCAAGTGGCAAAAGCAGCCGGCATTGGTAGCCGCGGCTGGGATTATGACATGCGTTGCTTGTTGGCGATTGCCGACGTAGAAAACGAGCTTCCCAGCGCGACATGGGAAGTGTTTCGCGACAAGGGGCCATATGCTTTGTTGCCGCTAAGCCCTCATGAAGCCTGTTTAATTGATTACCGCAGCGAGCAAGAATGGCAACAACTATGCGCGCAGCCAGAACAAGTGCACCAAGAATTGACCGCGACTTTTACGCCTCATCTTGGCCCACTCAACGTACAACGCTTTGCTAGCTTTCCGTTGCGTCGACAGCGTGCATTAAGCTACCACGCTCATAACTCGGTGGTACTCATTGGTGACGCTGCTCACAGCATTCACCCGTTAGCCGGGCAAGGCGTGAATTTAGGCTTTGCCGATGTGCAAGAGTTGGCGTTGCAGCTCATTGAGCAGCCGCTCACCAACGCGCTACCGGCCTATGAAAGAGCACGAGTGCGTGAAAATCAGCAAATGATGCGGGCAATGGATGCGATTCATGTGGGCTTTCGTTCACAACATTTGTTGCCGCGAGGCATTGTTGCGGCAGGGTTGGCTGTGGTTGATAAGTTTGCTCCGCTGAAGAGCGCCTTAATACGCAAAGCCACAGGCTTCTAAAACAAAAAAGCGTTATTCGTTATTCGTACGCTTCGCTGTTCGTACGCTTCGCTGTTCGAGATTCCCCTACGAAAAGTGCGGAGCACGAACGAAGAGTGAACGAAGTGAATGGACGAAGAACGAACAGCGCGGAGCGCGCACAAAAAAACCGCCTTCGGGCGGTTTTTGCTGTTGTTTGCGGTTCACCATCGAGATGGTGCGGAGGGGGGGACTTGAACCCCCACGAGCGTTAGCTCACTAGCACCTGAAGCTAGCGCGTCTACCAATTCCGCCACCCCCGCAAAAAACAGGGGAAAACAAAAAAATGGCTGGGGTATCAGGATTTGAACCTGAGAATGGCGGGATCAAAACCCGCTGCCTTACCGCTTGGCTATACCCCAACACTGGGTGCATCACGAAAACTAAAGACGATTGGCTGGGGTATCAGGATTTGAACCTGAGAATGGCGGGATCAAAACCCGCTGCCTTACCGCTTGGCTATACCCCAACTGTGTATACCGCCTGACAGTTTGAGTTGGTGCGGACGGAGAGACTTGAACTCTCACGCCGTGAGGCACTGGAACCTAAATCCAGCGTGTCTACCAATTCCACCACGTCCGCCCAAAAGGGTCTTGATTGGTGGCTACGGCGAGATTCGAACTTGCGACCCCAGCATTATGAGTGCTGTGCTCTAACCAGCTGAGCTACGTAGCCAACATCAAATTTTTTATCAAACTGCGCTCGTTGAGTGCGGCGCGTATTATGCAAATCAGGGGGAGAACCGTCAACCTCTTTTTCTGAAAAAATCACTGATTTCGGTGCGATTGCTTAAAAAACGCTTTATTTGCTCATTTAATCGACGAGTTGGTATGCAACTGTCGACACTACGCGCACAATTTTGATGTGCGGGGTATTTGAGTCGCGATCATAAATACTGAACTGGCCTTGGTCAGCAGTACGGATTTTGCCAAGCTGGCTATCTGAATGCTCGGCAAAGCGCAAAGCCACTTCGCGGGCGTTGCGTGCGGACTCTTCAATCATGCTCGGCTTAATGTCGTTCAGACCATTAAAATGATATTCCACCTGCGTTTCATAAGCATTACCGCTTAAGCTTACGCCTTTTTTGCCCAACTCAGACAGTTGCTGACGTAAAGCACGCACCTGTTCAACTTTATTGGTGTATACCGTAAGGGTTTGATCCCCGGTGTAGCGAAAGCCAACATCTTCGGTTGCCCAACGTTCGGCTAATTTATCCAGTACGTTGGGCGAAGACACCGATAACTCACTTTCGTCAAAGCCATTTACCAGCAAGAACGCGCGAATAGCTTGTACGTCTTTGTCTAATTGCTCATAAATGGTGCTTTGGCTGTCGCCGGCGCGTACCACTTTTAAGGGCCAAATGGCGGTATCTGCGGCAACTTCACGCTCAGCAAGGCCTTTTACTTCAACCACACGGTCAAAACTGCGAAAATTTTGCACACTTTCGGTAAGGCCAAAACTTAATAGCGCCGCGCTAATAACCGCGCCAATGGCGAAAATAATTGCCGAACTTGAAGACTGTGAAGTTGCCATGCAGATGCCTCGTTATGCCATAAAAGAACGTGCTACCACGGCAAAGATTCGCCGTTACTGTGTTTAAATTGACCTGTTGTGCTTAAGGTTAGTTCATCAATACGCGCAATTAAACGTTCAGCGGCGGTTTCGGCACTAATATCACCGGCGTTATTCACCATTTCGGTTTGCACAAAACCAGGGTGCAGCATGGCTACCGCAACGCCAGCTTCTTTCAAATCATTGGCTAATGACACACCGGCCGCGTTTAAGGCCGCTTTGCTCATGCGATAACCGTAGTATGCACCAGAGCCGTTGTCGGCCATTGAACCCATGCGGCTAGTGATCATAATCACCTTGCTGCCACGGGTTAAGTTGCCACGTAAAGCATCGGTCACTAGCAGTGGACCCATAGCATTCACGCGAAACTGTGCTTCGATGGTTTGGGTATTTAAAGCGCCTAGCTGTTCGCGTTCAAGCAAACCTGCGTTGTTCAATAGAATATCAATGGGTTTGCCGTTGAGTTGATTGGCTAACGCAGCAATGCCAGCGCTGTCGGTTACGTCAATACCTTCAATAATATTAACGTTTAATTGTTTGAGTGCGTCTGAAGGCGTGCGACAAACGGCGGTCACGGTATCACCATGGTTCACAAACTGTTGGGTTAACGCCAGACCAATACCGCGATTTGCGCCAGTAATGACTACGTGTTTAGACATGTTAACTCCTTTTTATTAATGACTTTTAAATAAGGTTTTTAGGGTCGAGCAACTGTGCAAGCTGTTCGCGCGATAGCTCTGTCATTTCTTCGGCCACGTCGATAATTGGCCGTTGCTGCTTATAGGCCTGCTTAGCAATTTCTGCGGCTTTGTTGTAGCCAATTTCACGGTTTAGAGCGGTAACCAGTATTGGATTCCGTGTTAAGGCTTGTTCAATACGCTGATGGTTAACCGTGAAGTCGGCAATAGCTTGGTCCGCCATTGCTCGTGCTGCGTTGGTGAGTAATTCGATACTTTGTAGCTGATTATAGGCCACCACAGGCAGCATCACGTTTAATTGAAAGTTACCTTGCTGGGCGGCCACGCTAATGGCTTGGTGGTTGCCTGCAACCTGTGCCGCTGCCATAGCAACGGCTTCCGGTATCACGGGGTTCACTTTACCTGGCATGATACTACTGCCGGGTTGCAGCGCTTTTAGGCTAATTTCACCTAGCCCCGCCAAGGGCCCGCTGTTCATCCAACGTAAATCGTTGCTTATTTTCATGAACACAGCGGCAAGTGCGTTTAAGTGCCCACTAACTAACAAATTTAGTTCCTGCCCAGCAATACCGGCAAATAAGTTCTCGGCAGGCTGAAACCCTAAAGCCGTGCGTTGCGCTAGAAAGTGACTGAAACGGTGAGCAAATTGCTCTGGAGCATTAATACCGGTGCCAATAGCAGTGCCGCCTTGGGGCAACTGCAATAGCTGTTTAAGGCTTTGTTCTAGTGCAGTTTGCACATGTTGAATCTGTGCCTTCCAGGCTTGCAGTTCTTGCGCCATACTTAGCGGCATGGCATCCATTAAATGAGTACGTCCGGTTTTTATGGTATTGGTGAGTGTGTCAGCTTTTTTGTCAATAACGGCCTTTAAGTGTTCTAATGCCGGAAATAGTTCTCTGCTGATGGCTATGGCCGAACTGACTTGAATCGTTGTCGGAATAACGTCGTTACTGCTTTGACTTGCGTTCACATGATCATTGGGGTGTAGGGCTTCGTTGCAGTCACGCTGGGCAAGGCTGGCAATTACCTCATTCATATTCATGTTGGTGCTGGTACCGGAGCCTGTTTGAAAAATGTCTAACGGGAAGGCATTGTTAACCGCGCCATCAATGACTTTCTGTGCTGCCGAGGTGATCGCTTTGCCTTGTGCTGAAGTAATGATGTTAGTCTCAACGTTAGCCATAGCGGCGGCCGCTTTCACATGTGCCAAGGCTTTAATAAAGGCGGTAGGAAAGCGTAATTGACTCAGTTGAAAATTTTGCCGAGCGCGCTCAGTTTGCGCCCGCCAAAGCGCATCTTCAGGAACTTCAATGTTACCCATACTATCTTTTTCAGTGCGTGTAGCCATGACAACTCCTTGATGCATTGTAACTTGTCACTTAGTATAAATTTTTAACAACTCTAAACATAGCATGGGGCCTGTATGGCAAAGTTTCAAATTGTGGTAGTTATTTTGTTGGCAGTTGCTGCGGGAAGTTCAGCATGGAATGCGCAAGCTCAGTCTTCTTTAACGGTGACGGTAACTGACAAAAATGGTCAGCCATTGCCCCAAGCTGTGGTCAGTGTGGTGCATGCCGACGAAAGTGCGGATAAAACAGCGAAAATTGCGGTGATGGACCAAGTTAACCGACTGTTTGACCCTTTTGTGTTAGTTATTCAGCAGGGCGATAACGTTTCGTTTCCAAACAGTGACAATATTCGACATCAGGTGTATTCATTCTCACAAACAAAGCCGTTTGAGTTACCGCTGTACAGCAACATTGAGGCGCCAGAGATAAGTTTCGAGCAAGCAGGAGTGGTCGTACTAGGCTGCAACATACATGACCACATGAAAGCATATATTTATGTTAGCCCATATGCGGTTAGTGAAATAACAGATGCGCAGGGACAAGTTAGCTTGCCAACAGTAACTGAACTTAGTGTTTGGTATCCCGGCTTAGGCGATCAGCCAACAGATGCTTTAGCAGTAAGCGTAAAACCTGGGCAAACGCAGCTAAATGTGCAGTTACCTGTAACACAGCAAGGACAAAACCCACCACCACCTTCAGCGTTGCAGCAACGCTTTAATCGCTTGAAAAATAATAACTAAAAGGCATGGCCAAACCATGGTGAGGACTTTTCGAACCCGCTTGATTATTAGCTTCGCGGCACTGGCTGCGTTAGTGCTTATGGTGTCTTTTGGTGCTGTGTGGTTAGCAACCTCACAGCAGTCTGAGCGCACGTTAGAACGTGAGTTAGAAGTCAGTGAGCGCGTGTTCAATGAGTTAATGGATGTACGTGCACAGCAGTTGCAACAAACCGCCGAAGTTCTTACCACAGACTTTGGCTTTCGTGAGGCGATTGCAAGTAAAGACCAAAACACGATTATTTCCGCATTGGTGAATCATGGTGAGCGCATTGGTACTGACTTGATGGTATTGCAAAGCCCCGCGGGGGAAGAAATTGCAGCCACACACGACATAAGTTGGCAACCACAAAACCTCGCCTCGCAGAGGGTCAGCGCGCAGTTGATGTTAGTGGAAGATTCTATATTTCAGGTGGTTAGTGTACCTGTTATGGCACCAGATTTGATTGCTTGGGCCACTCTTGGCTTTGAAATTGATGATGAGTTTGCCACCCTAATGCGACAGTTAACCCATGCTGACATTACGTTTATAAATGATTTGTCGCGGGCTATTTATGCGACGAGTTTACCCGCGCAGACTCGTCAGCAACTAACCTCTGAGGTAATCGAGTTACCTACTTTATTCGCTTCGTTAAATTTGGCCACGCATAGTAGCTCACTGACAGATTTGCCTATCGCCGCAAGCGAAGATAGCAACATGTTGTTGGTGTTTAGTGCAGATCGTGAGGTAGCCGCAAGTGAGTTTCGCACTCTGCAGCGGCAATATTTGATTATTGCATTCGCTATTTTGTTAGTTGCTGTCCTGCTAGCTGTATTTACGGCGCGTAAAATTTCGTCGCCAGTAGCGCAGCTAATGCATTCGGCAAAACGATTAGGGCAGGGCGATTATAGCTCTCCTATTGTTATTACCCGAAATGATGAATTAGGGGCATTAGGTCACGCTTTTGAACAGATGCGACAAGGCATTTCAGAGCGAGAACAGCAAATTATTTATCAACTTGAGCACGATATACTCACAGGCTTGCCAAACCGCAACTCATTGCAGCAGGAGCTTGCTACTCGGTTAGAAAACCAACGGCGTGGTCATGTGGTGTTGGTTAATATTGCGCGTTTTCGAGAAGTGAATGATAGGTTCGGGCAACTGGTTGGCGATGAACTTCTGCACGCGGTTGCTGAAAGGTTACGTGACAGCAGTGATTCTCATTGGTGGCTTAGTCGTTTAGCTGGTGATGAATTTGTGTTGCTTAGCCAACAGCAGTCTGAAACCAGCCTAAAAAACTTGTTAACACAGCTGCAAGTAGCGTTGTCACAGCCATTTTGGTTAGCTGAAACGAGCTATTTATTAGAGTTTCACGCTGGCTATTTAGCTTTTCCAAATGTTGGCGACGATGCCGACAGTTTATTACGGCGAGCCCAAATTTGTGCGCGTTTTGCGAAGCAACAGAAACAGTTTGCGGTGGTTTATCAGCAAGGCATGGACGAACAACACTTGCGCCGCATTCAAATTGTTCAGGCTTTGCCGTCAGCGGTGCGTGAAAACCGCCTGCAGTTGCATTTTCAACCGAAGTTACGTTGTATCGACGGTGCCGTGATTGGCGTTGAAGCGTTGTTACGCTGGCGCGATGACGCCCTTGGCGTAGTGCGGCCCGACGAGTTCATTCCCTTAGCCGAACAAACTGGCGAAATTAATCGATTAACGCGATGGGTCTGTATGGCTGCGTTTGATCAGTTGCAGCTTTGGCATGAGCAAGGTCGCCAACTCAGCGTAGCCATCAACTTATCGGCTGTGGATTTACAGTGGGATGAGTTAGTGGCGTTTTTAACTGAAGGCGCTCAGCAGCGCGGTATACCGTGTCATTTAGTGACGCTTGAAGTGACTGAAAGCGCGGTTATGTTAGATCCGGAGCAAGCGATTATGCGCTTACAAGAATTACGCGACGGTGGATTCAAAATTGCGCTAGATGACTATGGCACGGGTTATGCGTCACTTGGGCAATTAAAACGTTTGCCGGTTGATGAATTGAAGTTAGATAGGGCGTTTATTCAAGATATTGTCCATAGTGACGTTGATATGGCCATAGTTCGCTCAACCCTTGCTTTGGCGCACCAACTTGGTCTTGTCACCGTTGCTGAAGGTATTGAGGAACAAGCGGCTTGGCACTTGTTGCGTGATTTGCAGTGTGACACCATGCAAGGCTTTTACTTCAGCCGACCGTTGGCCGCGCCGCAGTTTGAGCAGTGGTTAGTCGACTATCAAGCCAACGAACAACCTGTACAAAAGGAAAACCAATGAAAATAAGGATACTTATCGGTGCGGTTTGCTTGTGTATGTCACCCATTGCGGCCGCAGATTTCGGCCGACTATTAGCTACTGGCGGGTTAACCACAATTGAAGGAGCTGGTGGCGGTGGCATTGTGCCGTGGGCAACCTTATCTAGTTATGCTGAACAAGGGCAATGGGGTGGAACGCTTGCCTATAACCATGCCAATGTGCGGGACTATCAACTTGATGTTGCTGCGGCAACGTTGAATTACGATAACCGCGTTGAGTTCTCCTATGCGCGCCAGAATTTTACTTTAGAAAACTTAGGTGGTGAACTCAAACAAACCATTTACGGCATTAAATATCGTGTTGCCGGAGATGTCGTGTACGGTACGGCGCCGCAAATTAGTGTGGGCGTTTTACACAAAAAAAATAACACCTTTGCATTGCCTAATGCTGTTGGGGCAGGTGACGACAGCGGCACTGATTATTATCTAGCAGCAACCAAAGCCTGGCTTGATGGCCCTTGGCATCGAACTTGGCTTGCAAATTTAACGGTACGGGCAACGAAAGCGAATGAGATGGGGTTGCTAGGCTTTGGTGGTGACAAAAAAGACGATTACAGCGTTGTTGCTGAAGCATCGGTAGGTATGTTTATCAATCGCCATTGGATTGTAGGCGTTGAATACAGACAAAAGCCAAATCATTTAAATTTTGCCGACGAACAAGACTGGCATGATGTATTTGTTGGGTGGTTTCCAACCAAGCGCATAGCCGTTGCATTGGCATACACAAACTTAAAAACAATTGCTGGGGCACCAGAGCAAAGTGGTGTGTACGGGTCCATGCAGGTGACTTTTTAATTATGGTGCAAGGTAATAAAAGGAATTGGACGATGCGATATTTGAGCGTTTTTAGAGCATTATTGTTGATATTAACGGTATTCATGAGCCATCAAGTTGCCGCAAATTCTGACACCACCGCAGCGCGCAGCACCGCATTGTATGACGAATTAGGTGGGCATGACGGTATTCGTCAAATAATGGAAACCTTTGTGCTCAATATTGCGGAGGACGAACGCGTGGTGCACCACTTCGTTAATGCAGATATTGAGCGATTTCACACCCAAATTAGCGAACATATTTGTGAATTAAGTGGCGGCCCATGCACCTATAAGGGCGCTGCAATGCCAGAGGTACACAAAGGCATGAACATTAGCCGAGCAGAATTTAATGCCATTGTTGAAAACTTAATCGCCGCCATGGAAACGCACGAGGTTGCAGTGAGTACACAAAACCGATTACTTGCTATACTTGCCGCCATGCATAATGACGTGATCAAACGTTAACGGCTTATAACTAAAACAAAAACAAGGTTTTTCCCACCATGATGAAAATCAAAATACCGCACACGCTCGTGCTCATGATGTACATGATGATTGCAGCGCTGGTGCTAACCTGGATTATTCCCGCCGGCGAATTTGAACGCACAGTAAATGACATCGGCCAGAACGTGGTGTCGCCAGGCACCTATAGTGTTTTGGCTGAGCAACCGATGTTGTCGCCGCTCACTTTGTTAACCGTCATTCCGCAAGCCCTTGGTGACGCCCAAGGCGTTATATTCTTCGTGCTGCTTATTGGCGGTGTGATGGGCATTTTACGCGCCACCGGTATGCTCGATGCAGTGATTGGCCTGCTACTCGCAAAATTTGCCGACAAAACTGGGTGGCTGATTTTGGGCGGTATGCTTACTTTTGGTATTTTTTCTGCGCTCATTGGGGTTGCCGAAGAGTATTTGATTTTCGTTGCCATGCTAGTGGCTTTATGCCGAGCACTGAAACTTGATGGCATAACCGCCATGGGTATTCTCATTGTCGGTTATGGCATTGGCTATGGCTTGTCGTTATTTAATCCGTTTACCTTATTGATTGCGCAGTCTATTGCGGAAGTACCGCCAGCGTCAGGGCTTTGGTATCGTTTGTTGTTGTGGCCGGTTTTATTTGCTATTGGCTTTCATCATGTGTATCGCTATGCCAAGAAAGTCGCCGCAGACCCGTCGGCGTCACTGTTAGCTGACATAACACCAAAAACCACGTATGAAACCACTGAATACCCGGCTTTAAATGGCCGGCATAAGATTATTTTGCTTGGTTTTGTTGGCGTGTTGGGCCTGCTTGTGTGGGGCATAAAAGTTCACGGGTGGTACTTAGTTGAACTGAGTGCTTTGTTTTTGGGGTTTGGTTTGTTTGCGGCCATTGTCAGCAAAATGGGCGCTAGCGACGCCGCGAATAAATTTATTGAAGGCGCTGCCGAATTAACCGCTACCGCGTTGTTAATTGGCTTTGCTCGTTCCATCGCGATGATCATGGAGCAAGGTCAAGTTTTAGATACCGTGATTTATTATTTGGCAATGCCAGTTGAAGCCTTTGGTGCGCATTTCGGTGCTGTTAGCATGTTAGTTATTCAAAGTATTTTGAACCTGTTTATTCCGTCAGGCAGTGGCCAGGCTTTTGTCACCATGCCAATTATGGTGCCTATTGCCGATACCGCTGGTATTGGTCGTCAAATTGCCGTGTTGGCGTTTCAAATGGGTGACGGCTTAATGAATATGATCGTGCCAACCAATCCAGTGCTTATGGGTATATTAGGTCTTGCAGGCGTGCCCTACGAGCGTTGGTTTAAGTTCGTCGCACCGTTAATGTTAAAATTGATTATTGCTTGTGCTATAGCTATGCTTGTTGCTGTGACAATTGGTTATCAATAAAGCAACAACAATAAAACAATAACGCAAGGCTGTTTTTCATGGATGCAACGGCAACAACACTGACGAAAAACGATTGCTTGGTGAGTACAAAATGGTTGGCTGAGAACTTAACTCAGCCAAACCTATTTATTTTAGACGCCAGCATGAGTAAAGTCGTGGGGCGAACGCCGTTGGAATATAATGAGCTTACCGTTATACCGAACGCACTACATCTAAAGCTTGAAGAACGCCTTACAGACACATCAGCCAAATTACCGAATACATTTCCCACTGCAGAGCAAGTGACACTGCACATTCAACATCTTGGCATTAACACCTCCGATACTATTGTCGTTTATGACAACCAAGGAATTTATTCGGCACCGCGAGCTTGGGTTATTTTAAAGTCGATGGGCTTTGATAAGGTGTTTATATTAGACGGCGGATTGCCCCAATGGTTAGCTGATAATTACCCAGTGACCGACAAATACGCCATTGCGAGTGGCCGTCGAGGCGATTTTGTGGCGAGCTTTGAGTCGAATTGGCTAGTTAATAAAAAGCAGGTTCTTAAAGCAACGCAAAGTGGCGCATACTCTATTGTCGATGCGCGAACGCGAGAGCGCTTTTTAGGCCAAAAAGAAGAGCCTCGCGAAGGTATGCGAAGTGGCCATATTCGTGGGTCATATAACTTACCGTTTTTAGACGTGTTAGACGACAATAAATTTAAGGAACCTGAAAAACTTGAGGAATTAATTGTCGATCTAATTTGTACCAAGTCACCTAACATAATCTGCACGTGCGGTTCGGGTATTACAGCATGTATTTTGCTGATAGCAGCGCGGATGGCAGGGTCCTCAAATGTACAGCTATATGATGGTTCGTGGTCCGAATGGGGGGCTGATTCTCAGCTCCCTATCGACACTGCTCGTGACTGTTCTTCTGACACGAAAGTAGACTGATTTTTCCTCCTGTAATCCCCCCATTTCAGTAGTGGTTATTCATAGAATTAAATGAGTCATTTGTTGCCCTTTGGTGTTGTGTTGGTTAGTATCCTCAACTTTTAACGAAATACTTACATACTCTGCAAGGGACTGCATATGAAGAACCTCATTAGATTATTCGCCGTTTTAATGCTGCTTGTCTGCAAAGCCGCACTGGCAGATGTGACTTTTGTGCACACAGATGTATTAGGCTCGCCGGTGGCGGAAACCAATAGTGCAGGGCAGCTTGTTCGCTTATCTCACTACAAACCCTTTGGGGAAGAACTCGAGCAGAAAAAAGATGATGTCGCCTATACCGGCCATAAATATGACGCTGCCCTTGGGCTTATTTATATGCAGGCACGATACTATGATCCAGTAATTGGGCGGTTTTATAGTAATGACCCCATTGGATTCCGTGATGTGCACAGCTTCAACCGCTATGCTTACGCCAATAATAATCCTTACAAATATATTGATCCTGATGGAATGAAAGTGGTTTTTGCAAATGAAGAAACTCAGAAGCAATATAATATAGCTAAAGCATACCTAACAAAGAACTCACCGACGGCAGTTACTTTATTTAAGAACGCCGAAAGCTTGCAGACACCTACAATAAACATCTCACTAGGCAAGCAATCGATGATGACTCCCGCCACCGCTTTTGCTGATGCGAGAATTCAATTTGATCCTAAAACAAGCTATATTTTTGAAGGGGGGACTCAAAGTCCGGCAACAGGTTTAGCTCACGAACTAATTCATGTCGAAAATCAATGGGATGGAATGGATATGGGAAGCAGGGTTGAAGGCGCTGAGACAATTCGAAAAGAAAACCTAATAAATGCCGAAACGGGTGAAGGAAAAAGAGCGATTCATAACGAAATAAATTATAAAACTCAGGATGTTAGCGCTCCAAACTGTAGGGCGAACGGTGAGGGAGGAGAAATTTGTGGTTAGACTAATCTTACTGACTTTTTTACTGTATTCATCTATGGTCAAAGCTGACAATGTTGAAGTGTTTTATAACGGATTTTGGTCTCATAGCCCTTTTCCAACAACTTTAGAACGTTTGCGTAAGACTTATTCTTTGCATTTTTCTATACATAGATATTCGATACCCGAAGAGTATTTGGATATTTTAGAAGAAGACTTCCAACCTAACGAAGATAAATCTTTCGTTGTGGATTATGTCTTCTACTTAATCGAGACTAATGATAGTGGTGAAATAGTTAAAGAATTGGCTGGTGGAAATAATATTTTATTTAATTTAACCAATAGTTCTTTTAAGCGCTTAAGCGAAGTGGAAAAAAGGAAATTAAATAATTACATTAAGGACATAAGCTGCGACGATTCAGACTTCTTACCATACAAAAAGCTGTAAATATATTGTGAGTCGGAAGTTTCCCAATTGAATCCAAAGCCTCGCTCTCGCGGGGCTTTGTTTTTTGCTCACATCAAGACAAGTCGTAGTGTAATCCCCCCATTTTAATCGGCAGTTATTAGTAGAATTAAATGAGTCATTTGTTGCCCTTTGGTGTTGTGTTGGGTATTATCCTCATTTGATAACGAAATATTAACATGCTTTGCAAGGGACTGCATATGAAGAACCTCATCAGATTATTCGCCGTTTTAATGCTGCTTGTCTGTAAAGCCGTGCTGGCTGATGTGACTTTTGTGCACACGGATGTATTAGGCTCGCCGGTGGCGGAAACCAATAGTGACGGGTAACTGGTTCGCTTATCTCACTACAAGCCCTTTGGGGAAGAACTCGAGCAGAAAAAAGATGATGTCGCTTATACCGGCCATAAATATGACGCTGCCCTTGGGCTTATTTATATGCAGGCACGATACTATGATCCAGTAATTGGGCGGTTTTACTCGAATGACCCGGTTGGATTTAAAGGTGTCCATAGCTTTAATCGGTATTCTTACGCAAATAATAATCCGTACAAGTATATTGATCCCGACGGAAGAGAAGTGAAACTTCAGTGGCATGAAGTTTCTATAGCAGGCATAGGGTCAGGAAGAAATCATTCTTTGTTGACTATCATACCGAATGAGCCAAGCCACTTTAATAATGCAAAAAGGATATCTTCCATAGGTCAGTTGACTAATTCTCAGGGACAGAAATATGGGACGATGGGGGCTGGCCCAAATGGGTCATGGAATTTAGAGAGTAACTACAACAGATCGAGCGATGCGGTTGAACATACTGGCGGAATAACTATTACTCCACCTAATGGAATGTCAGAAAATGATTTCGTTGATAATCTAATGCAGCTGGATGCTAACTATCAAGATAATTTGGAATACTCGTTTGATCCCAACGGTAGTGTTACGTTTAATTCAAATTCATATGTTTCCGGTTTACTCAATGCAGCCGGTGTGGATATGACCAATATAAAAGTTCCAGAAGGCCAAGGTTTTGACAAACCAGTTGCAAAAGAAAAATTTGAGAAAAAAATAATGATTAAACTTCTAAAGCATTTCTTTTTAACATGCACAGTGATAAGTCTTGGAGCTTCCGTACTTATTGAGTCGTTTGATTTGCAATATGATGATGGTAGTTTTGGAGGGGTACTTTTTTTTATCTCTTTTATTACTGGCTTTATTCGATTTCTAGTGCAAGACATTTTGAGCTTTATTTCTATAAATATACAAGGGGTGTTTATTGAGTCAATATTGTCAGTGTGTTTGGCGATATTCTTAGATTTTTGTACGCGTATCGTAGTCCATAGATTTTGTAAGCGAAAAACGATTCATTCATAGTAAAAGTGGCTCTTTGAACCCAAAGCCTCGCACTCGTGGGGCTTTGTTTTTTGCTCACATCAAAACAAGTGTAGTTATTCAATATTCAGATGAGACGGTGCAAGGTTTCGTGTCGATGCAATGATTGGTGGCAAAAGCCATCAGTTAAGCAGGATGAACAACAGGCCGCTTAAATGACAAAAAAGTGTCAACTATCTTGAAAAACACCGTATGCCGGTGAAAGATATCAGCCGTACTGCATACTATTACGAGCCAAAATTGACCGATGATGACGAAATCATTGATGCCTTGAATGCGTTAATTGAAAGACATCATCGTTGGGGGTTCCCAAAATGCTTCAAACGCCTTCGAAAGCTAGGCCACCGCTGGAACCACAAGCGTGTTTATCGCGTTTATACTGAGCTAAAACTGAACCTGCGTCGCAAAGGCAAAAAGCAATTGCCGAACCGCAACCCAGAGCCATTGGCTGCACCGAATGCATTGGGTAAGTCCTGGTCAATGGACTTTATGAGTGACAGCTTGCACAACTAAGTCAGGTTCCGCACATTTAACGTTATTGACGACTTTAATCGCGAAGTTTTAGGTATTGATATTGCAACCAGCATGCCGTTGTTGCGCATCATACGCTATCTTGACCAACTTGCTGAGTGGCATGGTTACCCTGAGAAAATTCGGGTTGATAATGGCAGCGAATTCACCTCGGAAGTGTTTGTAAATTGGGCAAAAGCACATGACATTATGA